>JAEEGF011926478.1_pt1 | contig 26100 bp, 16 predicted proteins | sample 9134171 | NCBI WGS metagenome assembly JAEEGF01 (sample SAMN16246542, study PRJNA631951) | gut metagenome | biome: gut microbiome; feature: rumen; material: AP-attached | host: Bos | place: Iran: Karaj | collected 2018-10 | reverse complement strand
TCGAGAAGTCGAAGCGAGTGCTGGCAAAGGTCGAGGTGTCGGGCGGCGGGCGCTGCAACTGCACCAACAGTTTCGCGGCCGTCAGCGATCTCTCGCAGGTCTATCCCCGTGGCCACCGACTCCTGAAACGGCTCTTCAAGACCTTCGACTATCGCGATGCCTACGACTGGTTCGAGCGCCACGGGGTGCGACTTACCACGCAGCCCGATGAGTGCGTGTTCCCCATGTCGCAAGACTCGCATACCATCATCAACTGCTTCCTTGCCGAAGCCCGTCGCCACCACATTGAGATTGTCACTGGGCAGAAGATCACCTCGCTCCACGACCTCGCCCATTTCGACTTCATCGCCGTCACCACGGGTGGCATGCCTAAGTCGGGCGAGTTCCTCATCCCTCAGTCCGACGATACATCGGGCAATCCTGCCGTCATATCGCCTGTGCCCTCTCTCTTCACCTTCAGCATCGACGATGCAGCCCTCCGCGCCCTCATGGGCACGGTGGTCGATGATGCCACTGTCATGATCCCTGGCACAGGCTTTAAGGCCTCTGGCCCGCTCCTCGTCACCCATTGGGGCATGAGCGGTCCCGCCATCCTCCGACTGTCGAGTTACGCTGCGCGCGAACTCCACGACCACCACTACCAGATGCCGCTGGCCGTCAACTGGACCAGTCGCAAGGATCCCGATATCCTTCAGGAACTGCAGACCATCATCAGCCGTCATCCGCAGAAACAGATAGCCACCATCCGCCCCTTCGACCTGCCCAGCCGTCTGTGGGCTTACCTGGCAGAGAAGACACTGGGCGAACGCGCCAGAAACCGTTGGCAGAACCTGAACAAGAAAGAACTGAACCGCCTGGTAAATGTCCTCTGCAACGACAGTTACCAGATAGCAGGGCGCGCTGCCTTCAAAGACGAGTTCGTCACCTGTGGCGGCATCAGCCTCTCTGCCGTCAATCCTCATACCTTAGAGTCGAAAACGCTTCCTAACGTCTTCTTCGCTGGCGAAGTGCTCGATATCGACGGCGTCACGGGCGGCTTCAATTTCCAGGCAGCCTGGACCACCGCCTACACCGTTGCCAAGAGTCTCTGCGACAGATTTCAAGCCATTGCCTGACGTCTGTCGCAATTCCTCACCATCGTCGCATATATTTCAGACAAAAGTCAGCTAAATATTTGGAATATAGCCCTTTGACTTCGTATCTTTGCACCAGAAACAAATTAAATTAAGATGAAGTCAATTAAGTTTTTTGCACATCTGATACTCATCAGTATCGTTGTAGCCACCAGTTTAACAGCATGTTCAAATGACATCGACACTCTCCAGAAGGTCGAAGATCCCTCTAATACTGCATTTGCTCGTTCCGACGTCCGAGTAACCGCTCAGGGTTATGTGCAGACCAAATTTGATAAGAAAGCATTTACACGCGGAAGCGGCAGAGAGTTCAAGCCAGAGGACTTCCAGATCAGATCGATTACGGAAAGTCAGGCTAAGGCCCTGTCAACAGGTGAGGCTGGCGACGACGGTTCGAGCGTATGGTACGCCTACAAATGGGTGACGCTGAACTATCTCTGCAAGACCGCCGACGGTTCTCAGAAGGAACTCTCCGAACTGGTTGTGATGCCCTATCGCTTTGGATCTGTCTGCAGCCCCAGCCAACTGATCATCGGCTGTCACAGCACCATCACCAGCGACGAGGAGCGCCCCACCAACTTCAGCAATCTGGAGCACCTGGGCGAGATCAACATGCTCGCACTGTTTACAAGCATACTGAGCCAGAACGCACTGGTGATCGTGCCCGACTACGAGGGTTACGGCTCTACCAAGTCTATCGCCCACCCCTACTGCAACCGCGAACTCACTGCCGAGCAGGTGGTAACAGGTGCCAAGGCCGGACTCAGCTATTTTGAGAGCGAGGAGGTAAAGATGGCCGACAACTGGTCAGCAGCAGCCATCGGCTATTCTCAGGGCGGTGCCGTCGCAGCAGGCGTACTGCGCTACTGCCAGCAGCATGGCGAGACCTCACTCCGACTGAAGGGTGCCGTTTGCGGCGATGGTCCTTACGACCCTCTGGCCACACTGAAGCGCTACATCTCTATGGATAAACTCTACATGCCCGTGGCTCCTACCCTGCTGCTCAAGGGCGCTATCGACACCGATCCCGAAATGGCTGCCGCAGGATGCGACTATCATGACTTCGTCACTGAAGAGTTCTACGCAACGGATATCTTCAACATGATTCGGTGCAAGAGCATGAGCACCGACCAGATCCAGGCAGCACTGCTCCAGCACTCTTGCGATCATGGCGACGACGGCGGTTTCACGATGATGGCTCTCACCAGCAACGGTTTCCAGCCCTACACCAAGAAGAATCTTGTTGACGACAAAGGCAAGAGCCGCGACTTTGAACTCGAGAACGGCAAGGGCTACAACTACTGCACCGTCGACCAGTGCCTCAAGCCTGGCGTGATCGCCTACTTCACCGACGGCACCATCTTAGGCGACGTACCCGAGGCAAAGCTCAAGGCCCTCGAGAGAGCGCTGGCAAAGAATGCACTGACAGACGGCGGTTTCACACCGGGCCCTGGCTTCACCTTCTTCCACTCTACAGGCGATGAGGTCGTGCCCTACTGCAACCTCGAGAGCGTACGCAACACCTGGGGCACCAGCGACATCAAGACCATCACGTTCCAGTCGTACATCACATACCATGTAGCCACTGGCAAGACTTTCTTCACCCTCTACTGCGGTAGTCTGGTCGATGAGATTCTCAAAGGCACCTGGGCTCCTGGTGAGCAGATGGCAGGATAAGTCAACAATCTATTTCAGAAAATTGCAATCAGGGGGACAGGTTGCGTGATTCGCTCGGAACGAGCGATCATGAATCTATCCCCTGATTCGTTCGTCGTTGAACTTTGTGGCGATGTAGAGACACTCGGTCTTGGTCAGCGAAAAGCAGGGGCGAAGTTGCCCATTTGCATCCTTGTAAGACCCGAGCTGAAATTTCAGCCCGGCTGTTTTCCCCATGCTGGTCCCATCTTGCAGATGGCTTCACAACATTCAGCTGATGCAGTTGTTGCAGTGTTGCAGTTCCAAAATAGATTCTGCGATAGTCAAAAATGATGTCTATATTTATATATATTATATATAATATATATAAATATAGAAGTATTTTTTTGGGTGTTGGAAAAGCCTTTGGAGAACTGCAACACTGCAACGCGCAGCAAAGCGAGCGCAAAACCAAGCTTGCTTGGGCTTTGCCGAGCGCCAGCGCGGGTCGACGTCAGTCAACGCGCAGCAAAATTTTCGGCCGGCCGAAAAAAATCGAAAAAAGTTGGGCAAAAATTCGTAGACCGCAATGAAAGATTCGTACCTTTGCCGCATCGATGAGAAAAGACGAAAATTGCGGCCTAATTGGGGAACAAAAATTACCTTGCGCGCGGGCACTTGCAACCTAAGGAAATCGCAAATCGACGTCGAATCCGCGATAAGTAAAAACAATTGACAAACTAATCAACTAAACATTATGGCATTAAAAGTTAAAGCAGTCGAAAGACTCGTAAAGTTTTCAAAAGAGGATGCAGGTACCTATCGCGAGTCACGGGGATGGGAGCCGTTTCATGTATAGGACATAACCCTGCATTATAGCCGTCCCTTATCAAGGGGCTCTAAACTTGCGTGGGGTATTAAACGAGAAAAGCGTTCTGGATCATCATTCCAGAACGCTTTAGTCATTGCTTGAGGAGCAGAGGGTTAGATGAACTTAGAACATGCTTCAGACCCATCTTTTTGCGAGTGCAAAGGGGAGAGCGGCTGGGATTTAACGACAAGCGGAAGGCGGAAAATCGGGCGATTGTCGCGCTATTATGCGCCTGTCGCAACGATTTGGATAAAAAATCGGGAAAATTGTAACAAGTACACAATTTTTTTCTTATATTTGCACTCAAAAAAAAGTATTACTCCGACTTACAATTATTTCAATCTATGGCTGATATTAATAAAATCAATCTCAAATTCTGGATCTGCGATGTAAATGCAGGCACAGGTATGCCAGACACAGGCGATAAGGCTGAAATCATCCCTGTCAGTGATGAGAAGGTTGAACTGACTAATCTGGAACTATCTGCAGGCTCTACCAAGTTAGAAGGACGTCTGATGAAAAAGGGTAAAGATAACTTATGGAAGGTATCTATTCAGAATGTCTCTTATATTAAAAAGATGTATAGTCCGAATGCGGTCACTGTCAGCTTGCACATACAGGCGCTCGACGCCTCGAAAAAGAATCTCACCAAGAAGCAAATCGAGGGGGCATTCCTCAGTAAGAAGGTGGAGGTTTACTTGAACGGCGACCAAAAGAAGTCAATCGGTAACGACTTCTACGTGCAGACCCTCGAAACGGTCTATACGAAAACAGACGTCTATGTGAAGATGAACATCTATAGCCCAGACTACCAGATGGCCATCGAGAACAACTGCCGTATGTTTACCGCCAAGAAGATGAGTGAGATCTTGGAGGACGGAAACTGCGCATTCTTCTTTCCATACTCTCTCAAGGAGAGCATCAAGTGCGACTGCACTAACATGCAGCACATGAAGAAAAGGGTGGATAAGACCACCACTCAAGAACAGCGCGACAAAGAGGATGAAGGTAAAGAGACTGTAACCAAATTGGACGAGATCATCGGAGGTACTGTAGGTAAGGAGCACACGTTCCCCTATCTGGTGCAGTATAACGAGAGCTTCTACGACTTCCTGAGGCGAACGACCAACCGCTGGGGCGAGTTCCTCTATTACGAGGGAGGACAGTTGAACATCGGTTACGATAACAAAGCCAAGCCTACTGAGGTAAAGGACTATGAAACCCGCACCTACTGCACCATGGAAGCCCCGACGACAGTGAGCTACAAGCCGCAGCCTCAGGCCGTGGCCGACAATAACCTGCTGGACAATCCACTGGAGAAGGACGGCTATGACGCGGTGAAAAACGAGATGACCAACATCGCCGACCCTAAAGGCGGTCAGGACAAGTATATCATCAGCAAACTCAGTTCGCTCTGGACCAACGGCAAGAAGTTGATGGACTGGATGATAGACACGGGCGTGAATGACATCGTATCGTTGGCGAAAGCCAAGAAAAGAGTGGCCAACAACAACAGCAAATACAACGACAAGTATTTCTCGAACACCAACTCCACCAAATATCCCGATCGCTACAGCAACGACAAGAATTCGTATAACCCGTTCTCTGAGATCAAGCCCATCCTGAACGAAGACCGCTACAAAGAGATCCTGGACATGGAACTGAAGGCCAGTCAGGAGCTTATGAAGATTGACTTCAGCACGACATATCCCGATCTGAAACTCGGACAGATTATCATGCTGGATGGCGAGAAATACCTCGTGATAGGACTGAGAGGCTACATGCCTGATGCCGACTCGCTCAACTACGAGGCGACGTGCGTGCCCATCGCCACCGAGGTTCATACAGAGAAAGGAAAAGACAACAAGGACAATGAGGTAACCTATACGGGATTCTACCCGCCATACCTGGAGACAGGCCACATCAGGCAGTCGGGCATGCAGCATGCCACCGTCGTGGACACCGACGATCCGGCACGCAGCAACCGCGTCAGGGTAAAATTCGCATGGCAAGGCAAGGAAGACGTAGAATGCACGCCCTGGCTGCTCTTCGCACAGAATGCCGCCACGAAGACGGCTGGCGTACATGGCCGTCACTATAAGGACGAGGCCGTGCTCGTGGACTTCATCAACGGTAACGTGGAGCGGCCTTACGTGGTGGGCGCCGTTAACCAGAAGATACCTACACCTCTGAAGACCGGCAGCATCGCCATGATGAGCCCTGGAGGACAAGGTGTGCGCGTGAGCGACGGAACGGGAGCGGGCATGACGGCTTTCGTGGCCAGTCTGACGCCTGGACTACAGTCGGTGCAGTCGTTCTTCCCTGGTGCCGACCTTATGGGGAAAATCTTCACTGGTGAGAAATATAAAGAATTAACGCCCAGATTTGAGGGTAGCACGGAGATATGCGACCATTACGGCATCTACAGCATCAAGGGATGTACCGACAGCCGCAATATCACCATTAAGTCGCCCTGGGGCGACGTGAAGATCAATGCCTTCACGGGTATCACGATCAGCGCCCCCAACGGCGACGTGAAGATTGCGGGTAAGAATGTGACCATCGAGGCGGGCAACAACCTGAAGCTCACATCAGGTACTAACATTCAGCAGAAGTTTATCAGCCGCTATGGAAAGGATACCAGCTGGCTGATGGTAACTCAGGACATCGAAAAGAGGGCAGCCAAGAAGGTGCTGGAATTAGGATTACAAACTGTTGACCTGACGCTTATCAGGAATATGGTGGAGGTTGGCTTCAAGCCGCAGGAGGGTACCCTCGAACTGAAGTCGAACCGCTATCTGAAGTTGTCGGCAGGCGGCGCAACAGCCGGATTCCCCGACGAAATCTACGCCAATCCGAAGAAGAAGGCCCAGGAGACTCTGAAGGAGAGCGGCACGCTGAAGATGGCTCCTGCTATCCTAGAACTGCTCAAGAAAATCGGACCATGTGTGGATGCGCTGGTAGATGACTACAAGACACAATATCAAGACTGTATCTCGAAGTTATGGGCCTTGAGAACGGCACAGCGAAGATTGCAGTATTGGGCGAACAGACAGACGGAGGAAGAAGAGCCCGTGGTTTGCAATTATTACACAGATCTGAAAGACACTCTGTGGAATCCTGACACGAAAGAGTTTACAGAAAACGACATGGCATTTAAAGAGGTCGTTCAAGATACAGATGCCGCTCAAATCAACGAGTTGTGTCTTAATAGAGGCCATGCCGCTTGTTTCTTCCAAGGAGATGATCATGTACGCAAATTCATTCTCAGTAAGCGAAAGGCCGAGAAGAAGGCTGTATTGAAGTGTGCCAACAAGCTGCGGAAGAGCATCCACAGTCTCTTGAAAGCAGACATTACCAAGGGAGACATCCACGCTCAGGTAACAGCCAGATTCGGATTCTTTACCAGCTACGTGCCCGACGACTATATCGGTACGTTTAAAAATGCATTCCAGAAAGACAACTGCAAGAAACTGTACATATATAAGTTCATGTTTGGTCAAGGAAATGATGCTCCTGCAGAAAGAAAGGACCTGACACTCGAAAGCAAGAATACCCTCGATCAGGTTGGCCACAAGACAGCCTTCAAGAACCTGATTGCCATGAACATGCTCGAGGAATGGGGCATATCCAATAAGAAGGCTATTAAGATGTCTATAAACGCGCAAGGTTCTATCCAGCCCACGCAACAGGCTGCAGTTCCTCCAAAACCTGAGAATGAAGAGGATTTCTTAAATTGGAAATGGTATTTGTATGTGGGAAGCCTTGACATCGACCAGCTGAAGGTCATCAAGAAGGAGACGAACTTCGTGACGGAAGAGGTGAAAAAGGCATGGGACAATTTCAAGTGCTTGAAGAGTGCCTGGGAGTACTACTCATACGGCAGTGCCAAAGATGGTAAAATTCTCATTGGCACAGGCACGACTTACGAATTGGGTGAGGAAATCAAACCCATCAATGTCACCTATAACAAGAGTAAACTGAATCCAGCAGATGTGCTCGACAATGTAGAGCAGCAGGTTGAGGCGTTCTTAAGCCCCATCAGATTACACTTGTTAGGGCAAAGCTTTAAGGAAATAACTGCGGCTGGTTATGGGCAAATCAAAAAGTTGCCAGAGCTCAATGTACAAGCAGAAGCCAATATGGCTATCATTGAGGAAGAGAACGAGGAAGAACATGACGAGGATTAAGTAGCCACCAATTAATTCACAGAAAAGATGGAGAATTATATATTTAAACAGTGGAAGGACGTGATGGACAACTTCCAGAAGAGCGTTCAGAAAGAACTGGAAGAGATTCATCAACAGAAGTCTGCCGTACAGCAGATGAAGAGCGAGATATTCAAACGCCTGGATGGAGGCAAGTTCTACCGCGACGAGAACCGCATCGTGATCTCGGCACCGCAAATCGTCATCGGCAACGTGGACTACAGCGGCGACCTGCTGGGATCGATGGGTGAGGTGATCGTGAAGGGCAGCAACGTGGCGCTCGAGGGCGTGGGAAGCACAGGCTCCATCACCAGCCGTGCACCCAGCATCCGCCAGATAGCCGTCAACCCGGGCTCCGACGGACAGGAGAACGTGGTGGAAGACCTGTCGGAGATCGTATCGCAAGCCTGCGACATCGTGCTGCAGAGCGACGATGCTCAGGACGTATTCGCAGAAGGGCCCGCATCGGCAGGACGTGGCGGCGTGAGGATCCATGCCAGCAGTCACATGCAGATAGAAGCTGCCGTATCGAGCAAGAAGCGCAAGGAAGAGATAGAAGCCTCTGTGAAGGCACTCACCAGCCAGATCAGCGACATGGAGAAATCGATGGCCAATCAGAAAAAGCAGGTGGACGGTTACTTCAGCTACATGGAGGACTTGCTGAAACAAAACGAGAAACTTAACACGGATGACCTCTTTACCAGCAGTGCCAACACACTGGAACTTAATAATGTGAGCGACCAAATCGAGAAGACGCTGCCGCTGCTCTACCAGACTTCGGTAGATTTCATCAAGACGATATCGGCACTGGCAGAGGCTAACCGCAAGAAGAAGGCATTGGAGAAGGAGAAAGGCGCCATCAAGGAAGGCGACGACTTCAAGAAAAATACGACAGACGCCGATATGACAATCGCCGCTGAGCACATTAACATAGCGACCATCGACGGCGACGGCAACCTGCACGCCAATCCAGAGGCCGGCATCAGCATGAGAACCCCAGGACTGGCCATCAGCATGCTCGGCGACGATGGCACCACAGTGGAGAACAGCAGTTTCAGCGTGCTCACTGAGAACGTGGCCATCTCAACGCTCAAGCCATCAGACAAAGGCAAGAAGCAGACGGCTACAGGCAGCGTGAAGATCAGTTCGAAGGACGTTTCGATCGCAGCCATCGACTTCGAGACTGAAGGCGAAGGCAAGCCATTCGTAGAGAAACAGCTGACAGCCGACGGCAAGGTGAGCATCACCGCCAAGACCGTAGAGGTATCGACGGCCAACCCGACGAACATCAAGGTGGACGACAAGGGAAAGAAGACGGGTGGCGAATATAAGGCCGAAGGCGACGTGATCATCAAGTCGAAGACACTCACCATGGAGAGTCTCGACTACGAGGTGAAGGACGGCAAGCTGGAGAAGAAGGCGCTGACAAAGGACAGCAAACTGGCCATCCGCACAGAGAAGATGGACTTCATGGCCGCCGACACCGAAGGCAAGGCTACGGGCAGCATCTCGATGAACGCGAAGGCCGTCAGCATGAAGTCGATGGATGTCGATAAGGAGAAACTTACAGACACGGCACTCGCTGCAGGCAGCACCATGACGCTCGTTTCAGAGAAGATGTACGTGGGCTCGAAGTCGAAAGACATCAAGAGCAAGAAACTGCAGGCCCAGAGCGAGGAGATGGGACTCTTTGCCGACAAGACGTTCGAGGCCCAGCAGGGCGACGGCAAGGCCGTGGTACAACTCGATGGCGGCAACGCATCGGTGGGCGGCAGCAAGACTCAGATATACGGCGACACCACCATCAACGCCAAGGCCGAGGTCAAGGGCGACCTCAAGGCACCAAAGGCTGTTATCGACAACCTCGAGGCGAAGTCGTCGCTCAAATCGCCCAACATCAGCGACGGCATGGCCATGCCTGGTGGAGGCGCTGGCGGCAGCCTGAGCGCCAAACTGAAAACTGAGGATGCACCCAAGGAATAACTGAAAGTTTAAAATTTAACGGATAGAACATCATGAAGAGATCGATTATATCAAAATTTAATCAGCTGCAAGAGAAATACACCAGTCATCTGGCATCGCTAAATTTCTATTACCTGAACCTGTGTGTCAAGGCTGAAGAGGCATCGCTGCTACCAGTGAAGGTACAGGTGGACGGAGAAGTCATGACGCTGGAGAAGGCTGCTACCATCGCCAAGAAGAACGACTACGAGTTTATGGTCATCCCCCACTACGAAGACGACGTGCTGCCAGTGTCACAAGGTATCACCCAAGTGCACCCCGAGTTTAAGCAGAAGATGGAGAAAATGAAACTCGAACCTATCAAAGAGGGCGAGAAGGAGGACGAGGTACCCTACATCTTGTTGACCATGCCTGAAGTGGACGACGATCGCCACGACTTCCTGAAGGATACCGTCGATATGCTCTACAACGACTGCAAGGCGCACATGGAGGCAGCCCTGGCCCAGGCAACGGCTGAGATTACCCCACTGATGGCCGACCTGCCCGAGGAAGAGAAGGACAAGGTGAAGGAGGGTATCGACAAGCTGAGCGAGGAGCGCAACAAGCAGCGCGACGAGATGCACGAGCAGAAACTCAACGAGATCGAGGATGCCTACAAGAAATGGCTGAGTGCCTATGCACAGCAGCAGATTGCCAAAATGGAGGACGAAGACGCCCACAGCGATGCTGCTGCCAAGAGAATGTCGTTAGAAGAATAATCATCACGAACATAATACCTAAATAAGATATGGAAATCAGATTTTTGGAACAAGACACGCGACTGATCGTGGCCCTCATTGGCGACCTCGACAATGTATCGGCCATCGAGGCTGAAAAGAAACTGCAACCCGTGTTTGAGCAGGATGACCATGACGTCGTGCTGGAGTGCAGTCACCTGAACTACATCTCATCAAGAGGCCTGCGCCTACTGATCATGATCTATAAGCACCTGAGGGATTCGGGCCATCGAGGCTACGTCACCAAGATGAATGAGACTGTGAAGGAGGTGCTCATTACAGGCGGTTTCCTGAAGCTGTATCAAGAAGAATGACCGCAGGGGGCATTACCCCTGCTGGTAATGCTTGCGGTCGAGTTTGCCGTTATAGGTGCGTGCCACTGTCTCTACCTGCTCGTAGAGCATCGGCACCTTGTAAGGCTCCAGACGGGCTGCAATATAACGGGCTATATGGCGCTTGTCGAAACAGGCGCCATCTTTCATGACGACCAACAGTTTGACGGCCTTGCCCATGATGGGATGATCGGCAGCGATACAGATGCAGTCGCGCACACCCTCGATGGACAACGCCACATCCTCGACCTCGACAGGCGACACCTTATAGCCGCCGACATTGATGACATCGCTCTCGCGGCCTCCGATATGGAGCATGCCCTCGGCATCGATGGTGCCATAGTCGGACATATAGACGGTATCGCCCCTGAGCACGGTAGCCGTCAGTTCCGGATCGCCGATATAGCCGCTCATCAGAGTGTCGCCCTGACAGGCTATCATCCCCTCGGACGTGATCATGACGCGCGAGTGAGGCATCGTGTGGCCTAAGCAACCCGCCAGGCAGCGCCCGTCGTTATAGTTATAGGTGGCAATGATGCCCGTCTCGGTAGAGGCATAGGTGTTATAGAGCCGCGTATGGGGGAGGATCGTACAGAGCTGCTGCATATCGGCATGCGACAGGGGCGCTCCCCCACTCTCGATGAAGTCGAGCCTATCGGCCAGCGACGAGAAGCGCGCCGCATCGAACGTCAGCAGGAAACGGATATTGGCAGGCACGAAGAAGGTGGCGTAGTTGCCCTCGCACTGAAACGCAGCGAAGAAGGCATCGGCATTGCGCAGACCGTCGAGGATATGGAGCGTGGCTCCCTGCAGGATGACGGGATAGATCTTCGACAGACTGCCGATATGATTCAGCGGACCATGAACCACGAACGTCAGATCGTGGGAGAAGCCCTGTCCTGCTATCAGGTTCTCGGCATCGGCCACGATGGTACGATGACTGATAATCACACCCTTCGACTTGCCCGTGGTGCCCGTCGTATAGAGCACATCGGCTGTGCCCTCAGGCACCTGACCAGACGACAGACGGCTCTCTATCTCCTGAAACAGCGCAGCGGGGATATCTTTCTCTAAGGGAGCGGCCACACTGCCCGCCAGATGGATGGCGAGATAGTCGATAAGAAACTGGATGGTCTGCGAACTGCGGAAGGGGATGATACGGCCTTGGGGCAACTCGGCAGCCCGCTGCTGCACCCGCTGCCACAACTGGGCATAACTACACACCTCACCACCACAGCGCACAGCCGCCTTATCGGGGTAAAGCCTCGCGTCCTGAGCCAGATAATCCTCTAACGTCATCATATCGTCCCCAATTTTCCCTCCACCATCGCCACGATGCTATCAAGCGATTTCAGGTTGCGGGGTGTCGCATCAGTCGCCTCGAGCTTGATGCCATACTCATCGGAGAGCAGCATCAGGATGGTAGTCACACCCAGAGAGTCGAGTTCACTGAACAGGAAATCGGAGTCGAAATCTACCAGTGGCAGTGCGTCCTCCAAGAGTTGTCTGATTCTTTCTTTCATATCCTCATTTCCCAATTTTTGCATTATCTAATTATTACATTTTTTAATTTTTACATTTTTACATTTTAAAACAAACGGTGGGAATATAAACGCCATGAGCACCACAGAGAACATACCCACGATGGTGACTTCGGCCAATGAGTGGAGCGCTGGGTGGCGCGCCAGTATCAGAGAGCCGATGCCGATAAACATGATGAGCGCCGAGAGGATGATGCTGTGCTTATACGAGGCCAACATCGGGCGATGGTAACGGTACTCACTGACCGCTCCCTCTGTCATGAAGATGGTATAGTCGTCGCCTTGTCCGAAGATGAATGTGGCGAGTATCACGTTGACGATATTAAACTGGATATCGAGCATGCCCATCAGTCCGAGAATCCACACCCAACTGATGGCCATCGGCAGGAAAGAGAGCATCGCCAGTTGGAAACTGCGGAAGGAGAACCACAGGAAGAAGAACACGATGAAGCCACACGCCCATCCGATATAGTTGAAGTTGTCGGAGAGACTGTTGGCCAACGCACTGTTCATCTCTGTGATATCGAAGACGTACGAGGGCGTGAGGTCGGCTTCCGTCAGTGCTGCCCTCCCCTGCTCGCCCAGCGTCAGCACATCGATCACGCTGTAGTCGCTGTGCAGACTATCGGCACTGATATTCGAGGCAAAGAGCGTAGAGGTGAGCGGACTGAAGAAACGGATATCCTGTGGCTCGAAACGGGTGGTCAGCAGCGTCTCAAACGGTGTGAAGGCATCAGTCGTAAATCCTGCCTTCAGACTTTCCTGATGGAGCAAAGGTAAGAGATCCTGATGGCGCTCCAACCACGCTTGCCAACCATCGAGGCGCCGCTGTTGCTCTGCTCTGGAACAGACGAATCGGCTACAGCCCGAAAAGTCGGCGATGCGCCCTTCTGCCTGCCATTTCCTGAACGTCGCCTGCAGACGCATACTCTTGTCGAGGGCGCCGTCGATGGTGCTGTCGCCTGATACGACATAGGCCTGGCGACTGTGCTCACTACCCGTCATCAACTGTTGGAAATAGGCCATATCGGCCTTCTGTTCCTCTGTCATATAGTTGATATGGCTGATGTTCGGATCAAACGATGTGCGCAGGCTGAAGAAGCCGAAGACCAGCGTGAGCACGACGACCGCAGCCACCAGCCACTTCTTGTCTTCCAGGCGCACGTGACCAACCTTTGCCAAGAAGGTGGTATCGCTGTGGGCACCGTGCTTGGCTAACTGCGGCAGCCAGAGAAGCACGAAGAGGATGGTTCCTATCAGCAGGAAGGCACTGAAAAGTCCCAGGTCTCGCAGTGCCACACTCTTCAGCGGCACGAGGGTGAGGAAGGCACCAACGGTCGTGATATTGCCCACCACGAGCGGCTGCACAATCTCCTTCAGCGTCGTCTTCATGTCGGGTGTGTGCGACAGATGATCTATCAAGTGCAGCGGATAGTTGACGGCTATGCCGAGAATCACAGACGAGATGCCGATGACAATGATCGACACCTCCTGATGCAACAGCGCCAGACAGCCCATGGCGAAGAGCCAGCCCCACCCGATGGACAGGGCTATGAGCAACAAGTGGCGCACGCTGCGGAAGGTGAGGAAGAGCAGCATCAGGATGAGCACCACAGCCAGCGTCACTGATATCATGCTGTCGGTCTTGATCTGCTGGGCATTCCCCACGGCTATCACGGGCCCGCCCGTCAGATGTATCTCTATGGCCTCGTGAGTAGATTCCACCTCACCGGCCACATCCTCGAGCAGGGCTGTCAGACGCGCGTTGTTCTCCGTCTCACTCGATCCGTAGGGCGAACTCATCATCACCACCGCCCGCTGCATATCGGGCGAGAAGATGTAACCTTCATACTGTTCGAAGTGCTGTTCGCTCGAGGCTCTCTGCAACTGACTGACGACGGGTTGGAACAGGTTGAGCGGGTCGCGCTGCACATGATCGGCCAACATACCGCCAGCAGGCAGCATCAGCATCTGCTTATCTTGCTGCAGCTGGGTACCTACATAGTCGGGCTGACTTATCAGAGAGTCCATCCTCGCATAGTCGGCTGCAGTCAGGAAATACGGGATATGCTCATACACGAAGGCCGACATCGTCTGCACCTTCTCGAGATCCATCTGCGCCACCAGGTCGTTCACCATGTGGCTGGTGTCGCGCTCTTCGAGTGTAGCAGTAAACGCCTCGATGGCCTCAACCATCACGTCGGGATCGGCCTTCGCAGAGTCGCGATACGCGAACAGGGCGAACAGGCGGTTGGCACCCGATATGTCCTGATAGACCTTCAGCGCATGCTGGTGGCGGCTGTCGAGGGGCAGGAAGTCGGAGATATCCTCCTTGTAGCGGAGTCTCATCACTGAAGCCACTAAAAGCAGGGTGACAACAAGGAACGAAAGGAGACACAGTGCCCTGTGCCTCCTCATCATATCATAGATCTTAAGAACCAGTGTCGTCATCTGTTTCCCCAGATTGATTCCGTTAATCGGAAATATGTCGTTTTACTTTTGAATGTCCTGCAGCAGATCTTTTGCAAAACTCTTGTGGAACATCTTCATACGGCGGGTGAAGTTGGGGAACTTGAAGTCAAGATTTCTCGACGAAGCACCTCTGTAGTCGATCAGATTGATCTTGCAGACGGTCTTGCCAGTGCTGGTCTCCACGATGGTCAGGTCGCCACTGATGATGATGCCACCGTCGCGCTTACTGAAACTCCAATAGGCAGCTCCAGAGTTACCCGTACTGAACTTGGTAGCCTTGACGAAGATACGATAGTCGGGATTGCCGTCCTTCACAATCTTGATGTTCTTCTTGCTCTCGTCGTTCCAGCGCTCTCTGAAGAACTCTTCTGCATTCTCCATGTGCTCGCTCCACTTGGCTAATACCTTCGGATCTTCATCCTGCAACCACTGCTTCAGGGTTCTGCCACTATTCTCTCTATCGGCAATCGTGGCATTCAGATAGTCGAACTCTACAGTAGCGGTCTTACCACGCTGGCGCACCACGTCAACGAAACTGCCCTCTACGATTTTGAACTCATCGTCATCAGCAAATGCTGTTGTGACGGCACACACGGCCATCAAGGCCATCATCAGGAATCTCTTCATAATCTCTTTAGTTTTTGATGATTTACTTTTTTACCTTTTCAACGACCAACGCACTATTCGTACCCCCGAAACCAAACGAGTTGCTCAGCACGGTGTTGATTTCCATATCTACCGTCTGCGTGGCGAGGTTCAGCCTCTCTGAATACTCATCAGGATTCTCGAAGTTGATATTCGGCGCCACAAAGTTGTGCTGCATCATCAGGACGCTGTACACCACCTCAGAGGCACCAGCCATCCAACACTCGTGCCCCGTCATCGACTTGGTAGAACTGATGAGGGCGCGCTCTCCAGCGAACATACGGTCGAGGGCTATGGCCTCGTACATATCGCCCTGCAGCGTTGAAGTGGCGTGGGCGTTGATATAGTCGATGTCGCTAGGTGCTAAGCCTGCACACTTCATGGCTCGCGTCATCGCCGTTACACTGCCGCTGTCGCTGGGCTCAGAGATGCCTCCGCCATTGCTCGAGAAGCCGTAGCCTGTCACCTCTGCCAGAATCGTGGCACCACGCGCCACAGCGTGGTCGTAGTCTTCGAGCACCAAGGCTGCAGCCCCACCACTGGGAATCAGTCCGTCGCGGTCTCTATCGAAGGGACGGCTCGCCTTCTGAGGCTCATCCATGCGTATGGAGAATGCCCCCAGCGCGTCGAACGATGCCATCGAGTAGTAGTTGGTCTCCTGAGCACCGCCGCAGAGCACCATATCCTGCAGTCCCTGCTGAATGAGCATGAAGCCCAGACCTATCGAATGACTGCCGCTGGCACAAGCCGCACTGACCGTGAAGTTCACGCCCCGCAGATGGAAGATAGTGCTCAGGTTCATGTTCACCGTCGAGTTCATCGACTGGAACACCAGTCCGTAGCCCAGCATCGCCGAGTCGTGTTTCTCGTCCATAATCTTAGCCGACTCTATCACGGGCTTTGCCGATGAGTCGTTGCCAAAGATGCAGCCCACCTCGTTATCACGCAGGTAATCGTCAGTGATCTGAGCCTGTTCGAAAGCCTGCCGTGCGGCCATATAGGCATACTGCGCCTCCTCCGACATGCCAGCCCTCGTATGACGGTCGAGCATCTGTTTCGTAATGACGGGTGTCTCCACGATACCCATCAGTCCTGAGCGGTAGCCGTAAGTCAGGCGGCCTTCATCCAGTCCGATGCCCGACTTCCCCTGATACAGCGACTCCTTCACCGTCTCGAGATCAGTACCCAGACACGACCAGATGCCCATGCCTGTTATAACAACCCTTCTCATTTCCTAAACCTCAAATCTCAAACCTCAAACCTCAAACCTAAGTATAAAGTCCTCCGTTGATATTGATCACCTCACCCGTGATATAGCCAGCCTCGTCAGAAGCGAGGAAAGCCACGAGCGCAGCCACCTCCTCAGGCTTGCCGAAGCGAGCAGCGGGAATCATCTTCTTCAGGTCGTCAACGGGCAGATCCTTGGTCATATCCGTATCGATAAATCCAGGGGCAACAGCGTTCACGGTGATGTTTCTCGCACCAACCTCCTGAGCCAGCGACTTCGTGGCTCCGATGATAGCGGCCTTGGCAGCACTGTAGTTAGCCTGACCAGGCAGACCTTTCACACCCGAGAGCGAGGCCATATTGATAATCCTGCCTCCACGCTTGCGAGGCATCATGTGCTTCAGCAGATGGCGGGTGATATAGAAGTAGCCGTTGAGCGTCGTGTCGAGCACGCTGTGCCAGTCGCTGTCGCTCATCATGAACAGGGCTCCGTCTCTGCGGATACCAGCATTGTTCACGAGGCAGCCAATCCAGTCCTCTGGGTGCTTAGCCTCCCACTGCTCCAGGGCCTCAACGATTGCCTTGGGGTCTGAGGTGTCAAACGGCAGCAGTTCTGCTGTGCCACCATTGGCTGTTATCTCGTCGGCCACAGCCTGTGCAGCCTCCTTGTTACTCAGGAAATTAATCACTACCGGCCATCCTGCCGATGCCAGTCTCAGGGCTACGGCCTTGCCGATGCCACGGGATCCACCCGTTACTAATGCATATTTCATGACTTCGTTTTTTGTTTCAATTCCAATATTTTTGCAAAGTTACATATTTTCTTGCAATTAACCGACAAATTTCACATTTTTATGCGAATTAATCAGAAATATTCCCTATCTTTGTAGGCACAATTCAATCTAACTAATCAAAAACATGGAACAGAAACGTTACGGTCATTTCGACGATCAGCATCGCGAGTATGTGATTACCGACCCCCAAACCCCATGGCCCTGGATCAACTATCTGGGCAATGAGGATTTCTTCTCACTCATCTCCAATACAGCCGGCGGCTACAGCTTCTACAAGGATGCCAAGTTCCGCCGTATCACCCGCTATCGCTACAACAACGTACCAATGGACAATGGCGGACGATACTTTTATATCGTAGATGAATCAAACCTCAATTCTCAAACCTCCAACCTCAAACCCACCATCTGGAACCCCGGATGGAAGCCCTGCAAGACGCCGCTCGACTTCTATGAGTGCCGCCACGGCATGAGCTATACCCGCATCACGGGTCGCAAGAACGGTGTAGAGGCCAGCGTGCTCTTCTTCGTTCCCCTGAAGAAATGGTGCGAGGTGCAGAAACTGACCTTGAAGAACGAATCCAGCGAGGTGAAACAACTGAAACTCTTCTCGTTCGAGGAGTGGTGCCTCTGGAATGCCGCTACCGATATGGAGAACTTCCAGCGTAACTTCTCAACAGGTGAGGTCGAGATTGAGGGTTCGACGATTTACCATAAGACAGAATATCGTGAGCGCCGCAACCATTATGCGTTCTATCATGTCAACGCCCCCATCCAGGGCTATGATACCGATCGCGAGTCGTTCGTAGGCCTCTATAATGAGTTTGCCGATCCTCAGGCAGTCGTCGAGGGCAAGCCCCGCAATTCGCATGCCCACGGCTGGAGCCCCATCGCCTCACACTATATCGAGGTCACCCTGCAGCCAGGCGAAAGCAAGGACTTCGTGTTCCTCCTCGGCTATATCGAGAACGAACAGGACGAGAAGTTCGAGGCGCCTCAGGTGATCAACAAGAAGAAGGCTCACGCCCTCATCGCCGAACTCGACACGACGGAGAAGGTAGATAAGGCTTTCGCAGAACTCTGTGAGTACTGGGATGCCCTGCTTAATATATATAAGGTACGCACGGGCAACGACAAGCTCGACCGTATGGTGAACATCTGGAACCAGTATCAGTGTATGGTCACTTTCAACTTCTCGCGCTCAGCCTCGTTCTTCGAGAGCGGCGTAGGTCGTGGCATGGGCTTCCGCGACTCCAATCAGGACCTCGTGGGCTTTGTCCATCAGATACCTCCCCGCGCCCGTCAGCGCATCATCGACATCGCCTCAACACAGTTCCCCGACGGTGGCTGCTATCATCAGTACCAGCCCCTCACCAAGCGCGGCAACAATGATATCGGCGGCGGCTTCAACGACGACCCCTGCTGGCTGATCTTCGGCACCGTGGCCTATATCAAGGAGACGGGCGACTTCTCAATCCTCGACGAGATGGTGCCTTTCGACAATCAGCCTGGCTCAGAGGTCACCCTCTTCGAGCACCTCAAGATATCGATGGATCACGTTATCAACAACCTTGGTCCTCACATGCTGCCGCTCATCGGACGTGCCGACTGGAACGACTGCCTGAACCTCAACTGCTTCTCGTGGGATCCTAACGAGTCGTTCCAGACCACAGAGAACGTCTCTGAGGGCACTAAGGCCGAGAGCCTCATGATTGCAGGTCTCTTCGTTGTTACAGGCAAGGACTATGTTCAGCTTTGTAAACAGCTGGCCAACAGACCCCTCACCTCTCACCCCTCACCTCTCACCTCCAGCTTCTTCGCAGAAGAAGCAAATCGCATGCAGCAGGCCGTCGATGCAATGATCGATGCTGTGAAGAAGCATGGTTGGGACGGTGAGTGGTATCTTCGTGCCTACGACTTCTACGGCCGTAAGATCGGTTCCAACGAGTGCGACGAGGCCAAGATCTTCATCGAGTCGCAGGGCTGGTGCACAATGGCCGAAATCGGTGCCGAGGAAGGACTGGTTGCCAAGTCGCTCGACTCCTGTAAGAAGTATCTCGAGTGCGAACACGGCATGGTGCTCAACAATCCCGCCTTCTCGAAGTACATCTACGAATACGGCGAGATCAGTTCCTATCCCGAGGGCTATAAGGAGAATGCAGGTATCTTCTGCCACAACAATCCCTGGGTGATTATCGGCGAGTGTATCGCAGGCCGCGGAAACGATGCCTGGAGCCACTATGCCAAGATACTGCCCTCATACGTCGAAGAGAAATATCAGACGCTCCACAAGGTTGAGCCCTACGTCAACTGTCAGATGGTAGCTGGTAAGGATGCCTTCAAGCCAGGCGAGGGTAAGAACTCATGGCTGACGGGTACGGCTGCCTGGATGTGGTACACAGTCTCGGAGTTTATCCTTGGCATCAAGCCCGACTACGACGGCATCCGCATCGATCCCTGTCTGCCAGAGACAGCCTCCGACTACACCGTCAACCGTAAGTTCCGCGAGGCAGAGTATGATATCACCATCCATCCCAACGGCCAGCAGAAGGGCGTGAAGAGCATCACCCTCGATGGCAATCCGATCGACGGCACCGTCATCCCCTACTCTCCCGGCAAGCACACCGTTGAGGTGACGATGTAATATCACCTGCAGCGTATGAAGAAATACCTATTCCTATTTCTGATGATGTGCTGTGCGTTTGAGTCACACGCCATCGAACCGAAGGGGAAATACATTTCCCAGAGCGGTGAGCTGCTGTTCAGATTCGTGGCCGACAGTCTCTATATCGACATTGCCCAGAGCCAGCGCAACCTATCGGCATTCAAGCTGGTGAAGAGCAAGCAAAGCACCGAGGAGACAATTGCCTACAATGCCTTCGAGAGCTATCTGAAGAATGGACAAGTGACCTACAGAGAAGTGCTCATCCGCGTCACCCAGCAAAAAGACAAGGAGTTCTTACTGGAGTACTTTGGCAAGGACAAAGACCGAGACTACAACTCCAACGAACGCTACAACATCAAGTTTGTGGAATAACCAAACGCAATCAGGGCTCGCCACTTAGCGAGCCCTGATCGTCAAGCAGTTTGGCTTGCTGACGTGAGCGAGGATTAGAAGTGGATGTTCACATCCATTCCTAACTGTATGGGGTTTGCACGCTGGGCAAAGTAGCGCTGCCCTCCAGCTGCACTGGAAGCGACGGCAAACGTATTGTAATGGGTGTTGGTCAGGTTACGGCCCCAAAGGGAGACAACGACCGGTCCGAAGTCGTAGTCGGCATGGGCACCCAGCAGGGCATAGAGTTTCTGCGAGAAGGTGTTGTCCTCGTCCCACCAGATCTTGCCCTGACCACTGAGGTTGGCGCCAATGGTGAACTTGCCGAAGCGATAGTCGGCCATCGCACTGAAGGTGTGCTGGGGCACAAAGGGGACATACTTGTCGGAGTAATCATTGACGTAGGATTTTTCCATCGTATGGAAGCCATCGGGGGGCGTCATATCGTCGATATACTCATCGAACTTGGCACTCGTGAAGGCGTAGGTGATGCCCCAATCCAGAGCGTTCTCAACGGCACGTCCACGCAGCGTGGCCTCTAATCCGTAGGAGTGGCTCTTACCGGCGTTGGTCATCATACGGCCGTAGTTGGAGCCGGGAATCATCTGCGAGAGTTGCTGGTTGCGGATCTTCATGTAATAGAGGGCGAGGTCGAAGTGGACCTGAGAGTCGAAGAGGTTCAGGTGAGAGCCGAGTTCGAAGTTCCACGACTCCTCGGGCTTGTAACTGATGGCCTCTTCTATATGATCGTAGTCTTGTGTGGTATGCGGAACATCGAAGTCGCCGCGCATGGCGCTCTGCTGATTGGCGTTGAGTTCTGTCTGGAGCACGTCGCTGAACATCTGGATGTTATAGCCGCCAGCACGATAGCCTTTCGACACGAGGGCGTAGATGTTGCCAATCTGCTCGTCGAAGCTATAGGTCAGTCCGAACTTGGGCAGCAGCTGGGTGTAGGTCTTCGAGCGGCTGTCGACGACATGCGACGTGAGGTGATAGGTAGCCTGACGCTCGGCTGTGCCACCCGTCATGTTCATATAGGCCAGGGCATCGTACTCGATCTTCACGCGATCGACATTCAGGCGAAGGCCGAGGGTCAGCTTCAGGCGATCGGTGAGCAGCAGGTTTGACTCGTGGAAGGCAGCGAAGGAGAACGTGGGGGTCTTAAACGACTCGGGCACGGCCATCTCGGCACTCATGGTGACACCGTCGAGCGCCTTCTGGACAGCAGCCTGGGCAGCGGCCTCAGCCATAGGAGCGGCCATCTCCTCGCGCATGCCCTGGGCTATCATCTGCTCGAGCATCTGCTGATACATACGCGGATACATCGACTGCTGCATGGCGCTGCGCATAGCGTTGGTGATGGCATTGCCGATAGGCCCCGTGATGGCATCGCCGAAATGGACGGGGGCATCGGTGCGCAACCACTGGTAAGAGCCGAAGAGGCCTGTGGCGTGCTGCCAGCGGCTCTTGTCGTGAGAGCGGAGCACGAACTCCTGGGTAATGGCGTTCATCTTCTGACGCTGATCCAGTTGCAGGTAGTCGGGCGTCATATAGTCCTGATCCATCAGCATCTGGTCTTGTAGGAACTGATAGCTCGAGGTCGAGGTGAAGAGCAGGTTGTCCATGTTGTAGCCGATGCTCAGGCCAGTGGTAAACATATTGCGCTTGTAGCCGTTCATAATGGTGGTGGCAGGATCGTCGGGCCTCAGTGAATAGGGCCTGGCCATACTCGTCTCGAAGGGCTGGAACTCGCCATAGCCGAAGCCGTTCTGATTGACATACTGGTAGTCGGCCGTCCAGTCGAAGTTCAACTGCTGCGTGGGCTTGTAGATCAGGCGCAGCTTACCGCCTGCCTCGTTGGTCTTATCGTTCTTCTCAGAGAAGTTATCGTTGTTGATAAAGCCCTTCAGACCGCTGTAGAACCCCGCTGCGCTGAAGGCGAGTTTATCGCTGGGACGATGGTAATGAGCCACCTCAACATTCGAATAGAGGCCTGTGCCGATACCCAGACGGATATCGGTGCCCTGATAGCTGAAGGGGTCTTTCGAGTAGATACGTACCAGTCCGCCCTCTGTGTTCTGACCATAGAGCGTTCCCTGAGGACCGCGCAGGATATCCACACGGTCGAGCATATAGAAATGATTGTTGAACGCCGCCTTCGACATCAGGGGGATATTATCGTAATAGATACCCACGGCGGGACTGTTGACACGCGAGCCGATGCCACGCACATACATCGACGAGGTAAGGCGCGAGCCATACGACGGCATGGTAAAGGCGGGTACATACTGTGAGAGCTGCGAGAGGTCGCGCACATTCAACTGCTGTAACTGCTCAGCGCCAAACACATTGCTGCTGACGGGCTGCAGGCGCAGGCGCACCTGATCCTTAGGCTGAGCGACGACAACGACCTCATCGAGGTCGATGACACGAGAAGAGTCTGCTATTTCCTCGACGGCATCGGCCTGAGCATTCAGGCTCATGGCAGCGAGGACGGTGCAGAATACAAGTTTTTTATTCATACTAATAATACCTAAATTGAAATCGGGTGCAAAGGTATAGCTTTTTGCCCACTCCTGCAATCCCTATTTGTTAGGATTTTCGGAGACAACCAAGCAACGACACCGACAATTCGGCAGAGAGAACCGACAATTTGTCAGGATTTATTCATTCGGCATAATGTTTGTGCCTCTGTTGGCAAAAACATAGGAGGACTAAGATATGACATTAGACAAATTTACAATCAAAGCTCAGGAGGCCGTACAACATGCCGTGAACACGGCGCAGCTGAACGGTCAGCAGGTGATAGAGCCTGTGCATATCCTGAAAGGTGTGATAGAGAAGGCGAAGGACATCACGAACTTCATCTTCCAGAAACTCGGGGTGAACGCCCAGCAGATTGAGATGCTGGCAGAGCAGGAGATCAAGCACCTGCCGCGCGTACAGGGCGGACAACCCTATCTCTCTCATGATAGTAATAATGTACTCGTGCGTGCGCAAGAGATAGCTCAGAAGGCGGGCGACGAGTTTGTGACGGTGGAGCCTATACTGCTGGCGCTGCTTAGCGTGAACTCGACGGCTGCGCGCATCATGAAAGACGCGGGCTGCACGGAGAAAGAGATGATGCAGGCCATCCGCGAACTGCGCCAGGGACAGAAGGTGCAGAGCCAGAGCGCAGACGACAACTATCAGTCGCTTGAGAAATATGCCAAGAACCTGGTGGACCTGGCTCGCAAGGGAAAACTCGACCCCGTGATAGGTCGTGACGACGAAATACGACGCCTGTTGCAGATACTATCGCGCCGCACGAAGAACAACCCGATACTGATTGGTGAGCCTGGTACGGGTAAGACCGCCATCGTGGAGGGACTGGCAGGACGTATCGTGCGCGGCGACGTGCCCGAGAACCTGAAAGACAAGCAGCTCTACTCGCTCGACATGGGTGCGCTGGTGGCTGGTGCGAAGTATAAGGGTGAGTTTGAGGAACGCCTGAAGAGTGTGATCAACGAGGTGACGAAGGCCGAGGGGCGCATCATACTCTTCATCGACGAGATTCACACGCTAGTAGGCGCTGGTGGCGGTGAGGGTGCGATGGATGCTGCCAACATCCTGAAGCCGGCACTGGCCAGAGGCGAACTGCGCGCCATCGGTGCCACGACCCTGAACGAGTATCAGAAGTATTTCGAGAAGGACAAGGCCCTGGAGCGAAGATTCCAGACGGTCATGGTCGACGAGCCTGACGAACTCTCGGCCATCTCGATACTGCGAGGTCTGAAGGAGCGCTACGAGAACCACCACAAGGTGAGAATCCAAGACGATGCCTGCATTGCCGCCGTCCAACTCTCTGAGCGTTATATCTCGGAAAGGTTCTTGCCTGATAAGGCCATCGATCTGATGGACGAGGCAGCCGCCAAACTGAGGATGGAGCGCGACTCGGTGCCTGAGGAACTGGATGAGACGACCCGCCGATTGGCACAGCTCGAGATTGAGCGTGAGGCCATCAAGCGCGAGGGCGACGAGGCGAAGATTGCTCAGTTGGACAAGGATATCGCCGAACTGAGGGAACAGGAGACCCGACTCCGCGCTAAGTGGGAAGGCGAGCGGCAGCTGGTGAACCAAATTCAGCAGAACAAGCAAGAGATAGAGAACCTGAAGTATGAGGCTGAGCGCGCTGAACGTGAGGGCGACTACGGCAAGGTGGCTGAGATACGCTACTCGAAACTGAAGGCGCTCGAAGACAAGATCAAGGCTATACAGGCACAGCTGGCTAATGCCCAGAACGGCAACTCACTGGTGCGCGAGGAGGTGACAGCCGACGATATCGCAGAGGTAGTGAGCCGCTGGACGGGCATCCCCGTCACGAAGATGTTGCAGAGCGAACGCGAAAAACTGCTCCATCTGGAAGCCGAGCTCCACAAGCGCGTGATTGGCCAGGAGGAGGCCATCACGGCAGTATCAGATGCCGTCAGACGCAGCAGGGCTGGTCTGCAGGATCCAAAGCGGCCTATCGCCTCGTTCATATTCCTCGGAACCACGGGTGTAGGTAAGACGGAGCTGGCCAAGACGCTGGCCGACTACCTCTTCAACGACGAGACGATGATGACGCGTATCGACATGAGTGAGTATCAGGAGAAGCACACCGTCAGCCGACTGATTGGTGCCCCTCCAGGCTACGTAGGCTACGACGAGGGCGGACAACTGACGGAGGCCGTCAGGCGGAAGCCTTACTCGGTGGTGCTCTTCGACGAGATCGAGAAGGCGCATCCTGACGTGTTCAACATCCTGCTACAGGTATTGGACGACGGGCGACTGACGGACAATAAAGGCCGCACGGCCAACTTCAAGAACACCATCATCATCATGACCTCGAACGCCACGAAGGAGCAACTGCGCGCCACGATGCGACCAGAGTTTCTGAACCGTATCGACGAGATTATCACCTTCACGCCACTGACGAAGGAACAGATCAGCGACGTGGTACGTCTGCAGATGAAGAAGGTGACGGAGATGCTGGAGCCTCAGGGCATCCGTCTGGAAACGACAGACCAAGCAGTGGCTTTCCTCGCTGAAGAGGGCTACGATCCTGACTACGGAGCAAGACCCGTGAAGCGCGCTATCCAGCAGTTCGTGCTGAACGACCTATCGAAGAAGATTCTCAGCGATGAGGTGGATCGCACGAAGCCGATTATTATCGACTGCTTCGGCGACGGGCTGGTGTTCAGGAATTAAAATGTAAAAATGTAAAAAATGTAAAATTAGGAAACGAGAAAAAAGGAAAGCATCTGCTGTTAGCGGATGCTTTCTTTTTGTCCGTTATGGATGTAGAGGCCTTTGCGGACGGGGCGACCTTGGAGGCGGCGGCCTTGAAGGTCGTACCAAGGTGCGTTGTCGGCCTCAGCTTGCACACGTCTAATGGCTGTAGTCTCTTTCATGAAATCGAAGGAGATGGTGC
>JAEEGF011423467.1_pt1 | contig 26100 bp, 23 predicted proteins | sample 9134171 | NCBI WGS metagenome assembly JAEEGF01 (sample SAMN16246542, study PRJNA631951) | gut metagenome | biome: gut microbiome; feature: rumen; material: AP-attached | host: Bos | place: Iran: Karaj | collected 2018-10 | reverse complement strand
TAGTAGCAACACCTTCCAGAACGGCCTGATCATAAATGTTTGACTTCATATTTGCTCTGGCAAAGTCTAAGTTTTTTTCTACCTCAACTGATAGTTCTGAGCGTACATTTTAGGGAACTTTTTTGCAATATAGCAATGCAAAAGTTCCCTAAACAATACTCCATTAAATGGAATTTAATCGCTCTACATTACTATTTACATGTAAGCTGCGATCTCTTTCATCCTTCCAATCTGATCTACGCCGAATGGACACCTGCTATTGCAGTGACCACATGAGATGCAGTCCGACGCATTCTTTTCCAAAGTTCTGTAATGCTCTATGGCAAGCGAATCGCCGACCTTGGTGAGGTCATAGTACTTGTTCACAAGACCGATATCGATTCCTACGGGGCATGGCTTGCAGTGATTGCAATAGACACACTTGCCTGCTGCCTGGGATGGAGCAAAGGATCCGATGATTGAGTAATCCAGTTCTTCCTCGGTTTTGTCGTATTACGAAAGCAGCTCATCCACTTCCGCTACGCTCTGAGCTCCCGGAAGAACCGTAAGCACTCCGGGCTTATCAAGGCAATACTTTATACACTGAAAAGGAGTCAGCGCCTGCCCGAAAGGAGACCTCTTCGCATCAAGGAGCTGTCCTCCGGAAAAGGGCTTCATGACAGAGATTCCAACACCCTCTTTTTCACAACGCTTGTATACTTCGGCTCTTTCATCCACACCACCATGGGCATAATCGCCCCGGCCATAGTCATAGCCCGGATTGATGGAGAACATGAGCATATCAATTTCAGCATCATCCATGATCTTCTGGATCACTGCCGGGGTGTGGGACGATAAGCCCACATGCCTTACGACGCCTTCATCTTTCAGCTTCAGAAGATAGTCATATACGCCATTTCTCTGATATGTTTCCCAATCTGAAAACTCGTCCTGGCAATGGATGAAGCCATAGTTTATGTAGTCGGTCTTCAGATCATGTAGCTGCTTGTCTAAAGATCTTTTAACCGTATCAAGGTCAAGTGACCAGCCATAGGTACCTTTGGAGTAATCGGCGCCGAAATGGATCTGATACAGGATGTTGTCCCTGACATCCGAAAGAGCTTCTCCATACATGGGAAAGGCACTTCCATCGCCGGCGGCCATATCAAAGTAGTTGATGCCACCTTCATATGCGTGGCGGATTGTTTTGACGGCGGTTTCGAAGCCGGACTCGAAGATGTAGGCTGAGCCGAAGCCTATTTCGCTTATTTTGTCATGGGTGCGGTGGTTTGAGCGGTAATTCATGGGGGTCCTTTCTGGTGGGGGATTTTAATCTTCTCACTTCCAACGGGGCATGATATCATATACTACGTTCTAGGATACTCCATATTATGGATGAATTTAAGACTTGATTAGGCAAAAGAAAAAGAGAGATAACAGCAGAATGAATATGGTAATAACAAATGCACCTGCAACGGTCATCATCATCGCATTAAACATGACAATATTTGCACTGATAAAACTAATGGATCTTGATGTAAAAATGCTCGGATCTTCATATATAGATACGATACAGAACAGACAATATTACAGGATAGTCAGCAGCGCATTCACCCAGAGGGAAGTGATGCACCTCGCCATGAATATGTATTCCCTATACAACATCGGAACTGTCCTGGAGCGTGCTCTTTCGACAAAGATTTATTCCATCTGCTACATTGTGATCATGCTCATCGGAGGATTTTTGTCTGCGCGCCTTCATAAAAAGGGATCGCCTTTTACCTATTCAATTGGAGCATCAGGTGTGATCTGCGGGCTTCTTGGCATATACATGGTCATAGCATTTTCAGTCCTGGGATTGCAGGGAGTAAGTTCTGTAATTCCAACTATTGTGATACTTATTGCGATGACAACCTCTAAAAAGATTGATTCCATAGGACATTTTACAGGTTTGGCAGTAGGGCTTATCTGTGGAATCGTGCTTATAAACATATTTAGATTTGGAGTATGATATTTAATCATGATGAAGCTGAATGATTTTTTCATTTAGACAATCATTGATGGTTTAGTCAAAAACTGAAAATATTTCAATGTATGCCTTATAGAAGAAAAAATATAGCTATAGGGCATACATTTTGGTGCCAGTGAAGGTTTTCCATACGCAATGTATGCCTTTAATAAATAAAAAGGGTCATTTAAGGCATACAAAGGCAAATCAAAGATCGATAATTATATAAAAAATATGCCTTCAGAAAACATAAACACCTTGTTAAGGCATATTTCGAAAATTCCGCCCCACACTTTGTCATCGTAAATAATCCTGAAATATTAATCGGCTCAACAAACTGCCGATTTGTTATTGTCTCAATTTTAATTGTTCCGTTATCTTTTTTTGCAAACTCTTCATCGCCTTTGATTCGTTTCGCAAATTTAAAATTTTATTATATTTGCGAATCATAAAGCCATCTTGCAATATCAATGATTCTTATCCCTTCATGCTGGCTTTCTTCATGTTTTGTCCTGGCAATCAGCATTTTCGGATAAGCATCCTTAATACTTAAAAGCGATGACACCTCACGCTTAAAAGTATCCTCTCTGGATATGTCGTCAGATACCTGAATGTAGACCTTTTCGCCTTCTTTTATTGCGACAAAATCCACTTCTTTTTCATATAACTTGCCTACATATACTTCGTAGCCACGTCTGAGAAGCTCTATTGCAACTATGTTCTCATACAGGTGTCCATAATCAGCATTTTTTGTTCCTATTTCAGAAAAGCGGAAAGCCAAATCAGACAGATAATACTTCTTGTCTGACTCTAGATATCTTTTCCCTTTAATGTCATAGCGCTGGATTGGATAAAAAAGGAAAGATCGGCAGAAGTAATTCATATATGCACCTACAGTCTTGTCATTAGTCTTGTAGGTGCCGGAAGTCAGCTTAGAAGCCACATTCCTTATTGAAGTTTGATTCCCCACGTTATCCATAAGATAATTTCCGATCATTATCAAAAGATCTTCGTTTTCTATCTTGAATTTTCTTACAATGTCTTTTGTAATCGTGGTCCTATAGATACCATTAACATATCGTCTTGCATCTTCCTCAGTTTTATAAAGATAAGATCCAGCCATTCCACCCTTTTTAACATAAGAATCAAAGGCTTCATCTATATCGTTTGAAGGATAGTACATAAGATACTCTTTAAATGAAAAAGGATATAAACTTATCTCATAAACCCTTCCACCAAACAACGTAGCTAAATCACTTGATAAAAGAAATGCATTTGATCCGGTAAGGTAAATATCATAGATTTCTTCTTCGTAAATACTATTGATCACGCGTTCAAAACCTTCACAAAGCTGTATTTCATCAATGAAAAGATAATTTGTCTTATCTTCAACATACTGCTGCTCTATGTAGTCATAAAGCTTGTCAGCATCCAATAGTTTCTCAAACTTCTTCAAGTTCAGCTTGATCCGAACGATATTAGCCTTATCATTACCGGATATCAAATCAATGAATGCATCCATTAACTTTGATTTACCACTTCTTCTTACTCCGGTTATTACTTTTATGTCCGGGACATCCTTAACCGCTAAAAGTTTATTAAGATAATAGTCTCTTTTTATAAGTTTCATCGCAGTTTCACCACCTTTATTAAATTGTATTCCATTTCGCAAATTTAATCAATTTTTAAATTTGCGAAACATAAAGCTTTTAAGTTCTTTTTAGGATATGCGAATACAATTCAGATTAAAGGAGATGAAACTGATATGAAGAGAATTGCCCTTATTCCAAAGGATTCATTCCTGATCTACCGAGAGATACTGAAGTTCTCAGCATCATCCTTTGTAAGCTTCATCATAGACTACTGCTTATTCTGTCTGCTATCCGCTCTGGGATCATCCTTAGTCGTTGCAAATGTCGCAGCAAGGATATTCAGTGGAACCATAAACTACACCATCAACAAAAGGAAAGTTTTTAAGTCTCAATCAGGTGCAGCTTCTGCGCTCAAATATGCGCTTCTTGCTGTATTTATTCTTATATGCAACACCTTGATCTTAGAGGTGCTAACCGGCATGAATATGCCATTCTATACAGCAAAGATACTCACCGAGATAGTTCTTTTTATATTCAGCTATCTCGTACAGCGAAGCTTAATATTCACGAAAGGTAGGGATTATAGCATGAAAAAGAATCTTTGGCCGGTAATATCAGCTGTTCTGTTAACGGCCTTTACAACCTATATTACTATGGACACCTTTGTAATAAGCAAAAGTTATAACACGAATGCCACGGAAATGAACACTGCAATGTTTGCAGATATTGAGAGTTCTTCCGTTACCTCTGATGAGTCAGCTAGTGAATCAACTGATGCGTCAGCTGATTCATCAGCAGACAGCACCACATCAAAACACGGCAAAGGATCCGGAAGGCACCACTCTTCGTCTGTCGAAGCAGGTGTAACATCTGATGATACTTCAGCCTCCTCTGCGGTTTTAGATTCAGCAACCGGGTATACCGGAGAGAATACCGTATCTACAGATGACTACACAATAACCCTGTCTGATTATTATCAGAATGAGACTAAGATCTACGTTGCCGATGTAACCCTCTCTTCTACCAGGTATTTAAAGACCGCTTTCGCCGATGACACCTATGGAAAAAATGTAACAGCAACCACTTCATCTATCGCAGAAGATAACGATGCTATACTGGCCATAAACGGTGACTATTACGGAGTTCAGGAAAGTGGATATGTCATAAGAAATGGTGTTGTCTATAGAAACACAGCAAGCGGTTCTGACGTGCTTTGCATATATGCCGACGGCACTATGGAAGTAGTAAATGATGCCGATTATACAGCAGAGGAACTTGTTTCAATGGGTGTCTGGCAGGCATTTACTTTCGGTCCTGCTCTTATAGAAGACAGCGAAGTTGCAGTAGATACAAACACTGAGGTAGATAAGGCCAAGACAAGTAACCCGCGAACTGCCATCGGAGTCATTGATGCCAATCATTTTGTTTTTGTGGTATCAGATGGAAGGACCTCTGAGAGCGAAGGCTTAAGCCTGTATGAGCTTGCAACCTTCATGAAAGATCTTGGGGTAACAACTGCTTACAACCTCGACGGAGGCGGATCGTCTACCATGTATTTCAATGGCTATGTCATCAACAATCCTACTTCCGGCGGAAGCATCAAAGAACGAAGTGTCAGCGATATTGTCTATATTTAAGGACCGGCTATGAACTATCAGAAAGGATCTGACTATGGAAAAAGAATTAAAGAAAAACTTATTCTACAATACTGTATGGACAGCATTTCTTGCGCTCTTTGGCGCAATATATGAATTATTCAGCCATGGCGTAACATCTTACTACATGATCTACGCCTTTGCCGTACCACTTATCATGGGTGTTTTGCTTTATGAAGTGATGCTCATTAAGAATATATTTCCCGGCAAAGCCTTTGCTAACATATGGAATACAGCTATAGCCACATTTAGCATAGGCTGCGTATTTAATGGCGTTCTTGAAATCTATGGCACAACAAACCGGCTGGTAATTGTTTATCCTGTGGCAGGCGCAATACTAATGCTCATAGCCTTTATTCTTCCACAAAGATTCCGGTCAGTTTTGGTACATTGAATCTGTTAATGAACAGATCACACTTGCATAGAAGCGCATAGAAAGCATGTCTGCCTTCTCCGGCGAAAGATTCGTAGTTGGCTTGTCCCTTGGAGAGTATGACGTCCGCGGAGTCGACAGCTCTTTTACCCTCTTCGGATAGAAGTGAATAAACTGTTCCTGCTATCTTGGCTCCGTTAGTTATGACTGTTGCCACGGAATCCATGCCAACATATAAAGCGTCGTCCATAGTGGCATCATTGGCCACTTCTCCGCCCCTAACCATGACAGTAATTGAAAGGTGCGGAAATTGCAGCTTGAGCTGTTCGAGCATCAGCTTATCCAGAACGATCTCTCCGCAGTTATCGGTGATGAGAAGAAAGCTTTTGGCTTTGGCGCATTTATCTGTAAAGGATCTGTAAGTTTCTTTTTCCTCTTCTCGCATCTCTATATCACCAAAAAGCGAAAGAAAAGTATCAATATTAACTTCACTTAATGCAGCAAAGTCAATGTAATTGCCGATTCTGGACATAACCAGGGATGTGGCGAGGGGATCATCGCTTTTTCTGAGCCTTTCCCTCAGATCGTATTCCATTGAAAGCACCAGGTCGTTGTACTGCTTTTTCACGTCTTTGAAACTTGGGAGAGGGCCGATGTACTTCTCGTGAAGCCGGTTGAATGCAGCAACTAACTGGGGGCTTGTTATTTCATCCGGCCTGTTGTCTAGAAGATGCTTTATTTCGGCCAGATATTCTTTGTTGTCGGTTTTCAGGCATTGCCTGTCGTACATGCACTTGGCGCAGGCGTCATTGAATTTCATCGATTTTCTCCTTTGGTTCAAACGCTATTAAGTATTATATTGTGTAATTGTATTCGAAAGACGAACATACTACAATAAAAACATGGCCTTTTGTTTGAAAGGAGAATGCGCATGGGACTGTTTGATTTCATCAAGGGATTAAAATCAAAGAATGCTAACAAGGATCAGCGTAGCTGTAAGTCTGCAGAACAAAGAAAAAGAGAGAGTATCGAATTTCTGAAGGAGCAGGGAATAGAATATCTGGAGAGTCTGCCTTTCATAGAGGATGCTTCAGAGGTAGAGCTTAAGGATGTAGATGTAATCTGCAAGAAAGCCATATCGACTTTGCTTATCATTCAGGTGGCTCATGACGCTCTGAATAATGAGTTTGAGAAATCAAAATCCTATTTCACTGAGGAATTTCAACGCTTCGGAGTGGAGAACTATCTGAACAAGGAAGAAAAAGAGCTGTGGAATGGGACCTACACGAAGCAGAGCCTGTGCAATATAACCTGGAAGTATGAGACGTTATGGGCTTTGCTGTGGGCGCTTGGCATTATAGGCGATGACGAATTCAAAGTACCGGTCGATGTGATGGACTATATGAAGGCTATCAAGATAATTCGCGAATGCAAGGATTATGATGAATTCAAGGCAAAGGTCAACATGCGGGGCATAGAAGAAATTCTGGATATGCTGGATCTCTTTTACAGATATCACTGGACGACTGAAGATGCCAGGTTAAACCTTAAAAAGCTTCCGAAGATCAACGGCGAGGTAGTGGCCGAGCGAAGACGAGGCCTGGAGTGGCTTGTTTCTGAGGAAGAAGATTGGAATGATATATCTTTGGATACATGATTACAAAAGAAACTTTTAATGTATTACTTATTTACAAATAACCTTTCCACCACAATTTCTGTCATCTCCTGCACAGATTCAGCATAACCACCTTTTGCCCATTTCATGAATATCCCGAAAAGTCCGTATGCAAGGTAGTAGCTTTCATATGTGTCCGTGGACTGCCCGGTGTCGCTGTCGGTCATAATGGCTTCATAAGCTGACAAGATTGCTCCGTGATGCCCCTGGCCAATGATGAGATCGTTCTTTTTCCGCATCGAATAGCAGAAATCAAAATATCGTCTGACGCGGTAGCTGTCATTGATCTTATGTTCCTTAAGCCTATGTTCGCGCTCAAATTCTCGCCACTTCATGATAATGTAAGCTGTAATGATTTCGTCTTTTGACTTGAAATTGCGAAAATATGTCGCTCTACCGATACCACCTGCTTCACATAGTTCGTCCACGGTAATCTTCTCGATGTTCTTCTTTTTCATCAGCCCAAACAACGCTTCACCGTAGGCTGAGGTCACATATTCCGACATTCTCTTTCTTCCTTTCTGTCAGATGATACTATTTGGTCAAATAGTATCATTTTCCCGATTTCATTGACTTTGCAGTCCCTTCATGATATTAAAGTATCATCGAGAATTCAGCTTGTCAATTGCTTGATAAGAACGTATGTGGTGAAAAACAGATAGGAGATATAAATGGCAGAAATCACTAAGAATGCAGGTGTAGTCAAACTACAAAGGCTTGTAAAAAAATACCGGGTAATACTTACGATTGCATTAGCCATAGCAGTAGTGGGTGGATTTATCGCTTATGACCAATTCAATACTTCCGGCGGTACAAAGGCCAGCAAGTATGTGGTACGTCAGATTATAAAGAATGCAAAGACAATACATGAAGAAGCCGCCATTAAAGAAACACTTGGTGAGCGTATAGAAGTTACGCGCGAAGGCAAAGAAGCTGTCTCTGCTATTTGGTATGAACCCGATGGTTATAATAGCGCAGATAAACTCCCGGTTTTTGTGTATATACATGGTGGCGCATGGATTTCAACAGATGCTGCTGATGTTGATACCTATATGCAGGATATAGCAGACAGAACACCTTGTAAGGTTGTAAATATAAATTATAAACTGCTGCAGGAGAAGCCATTCCCTTATCAACAGGAAGAGGCTGTAGACGTCATCAAATGGCTGATTGATAATGCCGATGAACTAAAAATTGATCCGGAAAGAATTGTTATTAGCGGTGGAAGCGCCGGTGGTCATATAACAGCCGGAGCGGAGATTCTACTAAACCGTGAAGGTATACAAATAGCAGCAGAGATTCTGGAGGTGCCTTTTCTTGATTTTGCAGATGAACCCGGAAATGACCTGGGAATATTCAGTGGTCTCGTAAATCAGCTTGTAGAGACTCTTTCACCTGATGCTGATCCTTATGATCCGGTTATATCCCCATGCAGAGCAGCTAAAGAAGACCTTGAAGGTCTTTGCGATACTTACTTTATTGTTGGGCTACAGGATCCCTTATATAAACAAGCTGTTCGTTACAATGAGTTGCTTGGTTCGGTTGGAGGTATCTACACCAGCTTTAAAGAGTTTGATACCAATCACGGATACATGATGGATAAGGTAGATGACAATGGTAATACTGTTACTGTTCAGGATGTGAAGAATGACAGGGCTGCCTTCAAGTATAAGGTCAGACTACTGCAACATATTTTTTATGGTGAAGAGATGCCTGACTAACAAGCGAAATCATAAAAACAGCCGGCAATTACTTGCCGGCTATGCTTTAGCTCAAACTACTAATTCTCCTCCCGACCTCTTCATCTTCAGTGAGGTCGTATACCATTCTGTAGCAATCCAGCGCCTGGGCTTTGTCCTCGGCTTCCTGTGCTTCCTCTGCTGCCTTGTAGAGGAGGGCAAGGGTTATCGGATTAGCTTCGGTTGGAATGTTATTTTTCTTCAGTATGTTTTGGATCTGAGAAAGGTCTTTTGCCGAAACCTTCTTGCCAATGGCCTTCTCGAGAAACTCAAGCTCTGCGTCGGCTTGCTGGGATTCCTCGAAATACTTGCTGTAGAGGTAACAGGCGGCGGAAAGCTCGGGGTTGTACTTTTCGAGGTAGTACCAGCCGAGGTTCCTGTAATAGGCTGCCAGCTCTGCTCTGGTGCAGCAGTAGTTGTAGGACTCCGTGGTGTAGGAATACTCGCCCTCGGTATCGCCCAGCTGCTTACAGCACAGGATGATCCCCAGGATTGATTCCATGTCTACCGGATTCTCAAAGTGTGCGTCGAGCCATTCCTTCTGCGACTTCGAATAGTTGCCGGAAAGCATTAGCTCTTTTGCCCTCTCCTTGTGAGGTGTGAGGGTGTCCACGTCCGTTAATTCGTATTCATCATCCCCCAGGCAATAGTACTCGTACAAAAAGACTTCGGATATGTGCCTGAGGCATAGTTTTAATTTGCTCATTGTTCATTACCTTTTCTCTTTAGATCAGAGACTATTGAGTTTCTCTATCATAATCCTCCATTTACTTTGAAGTTGTCAATCCTCTATAGTGTTGTTGGCTCTTTCTTATACCACATACAGACAGATGTGCATAACAAGGAACTTGTATCTAGGCTTTTGGTTGGAAACGTAATTCCGACCACCCCACAAAAATTCCTATATGATAAAATGGTTGGAATTTGCAAAATGGATTTTGGGAGCTTGAGCTTGATACTGCATCACAAGATACCCGTAGGCCAAAATTTGTGATGTAGTCAAGGTGTTAGGCATCAAGTTTTAATTTAAATTGGCTTTGTATTTTCCCACCAAAAGTTCATATACAAATTTTTGTGATGCTTTTTAAAAACAGGTTCCTACCAAACACCTTCATATAAAGGTTTTGTGATGCACTTTCAGCCCGGTGACTCAAAAAAATAGCCGGCAATTACTTGCCGGTATCTTTTGAAAGCTCCTGTCTCAGAGCATTCTCGAGCATTGATGAAAACGAGATGGATGAGATTATGGTGCTTCCGTTGTATTTCCTTTCCATGTCAGTTCCTGATGGTGAAATGCCACTAACGGCGCGGCGCATGTCTCTTTTTGCGGATACCAGATCAATGTTCATATGCTACCTCCTTGTAAAAACAAACATCAACCACAACATCTAGTATTCTCAATGCTATTATATACAATATATTCTTAAATGAGCATAAACAATTCTTAAAAAAGTGTAATTAAAGCTGCGAAATACCGGTAATGAGATTTAAGGTTCCATGGATAAGCCAGCCGGGTAAAATAGAGCCTTCGCACTTCTTTTCATTGATGAATGCGAAGAAAACAGCCGGGATCATGGGATAAAGCAGCAGGAACACGCCCTGTACCGGAGTGATATAGTTAAGATTCAACACGACATGTACTGCACCAAAGATTAAGGCCTGAATGATTGTGCCCGGAATAAAACCGAACTGCTTCTGAAGTCTCTTTTGCAAAAAGCCACGGAAAATTATCTCCTCTGAAAAAGCTGTATGAAGATATGCATAAATGATTACGCATGGAATGCCTGCTATGCCCATGCCTGCGAAGTTCGACTGATTCCAGTCGGCTTTCATAACTGTGTTATTTATAACCTGGCCGACGGCTTCGCATACCACGAATGCAACGGCCATCAGGATTAGGATGTTGCGCAGGTTTCCAACAGGCTTTTTTAACCCAATCCAGGAAAAGAAATTTTCCTTTTTTCTGGCTGTTACAAGCCACCAGATAAATGGGATCAGAGTAAACAGAAGGATCTGGAATATAGCGCTGAATAATTCACCAAGTGTGTTTGCCATGGTCTTGTTCTCCTTTGGGTATAGTCTTAGAATGCCGTAAACATCATATATTTTATAGGTCGCCCCGTGATTTGTTAAGACAATTTGCTGAATTTTCACAAAATATTCAAGACTTGTAAGCAAAAGAAAACCCTCTGCAAAGCTGCAGAGGGAGTGGGTTTGGGCACTATATTATATACTTGTCAGTTTAGGTAAAATCATATCTCTTGATCTCACAATTCTTAATTCCACAGGAAGAAAACTCCTCGTTGTCCATTTCTCTGAAGTATGACTCAACCATTCTTGTGATTCCGTTATGTGCAACAAGGATGACAACTTCATCGCCGCTTCTGATATCATCAAGCAGGTTGTAAATTCTCTGTGCCAATTGAAGCATGGACTCGCCTGTTCCAAATCGGCTTGCCATGTCTTTCTTGGCTTCATGGAACTCTGCTCCATTTCTAGGGGTTGATTCCCATATTCCAAAGTTCTGCTCCTTGAGTCTTGGCTCTATCTCCATGGGAATGCCTGTGATTTCCGAAATGTGTCTTGCTGTCTCAGATGCTCTTACTAACGGCGATGACAATATTTTATCTGCTTTTATGCCTTCAGAGAGGATCTTCTTGCCGGTCTCTATGGCCTGCTCATGGCCTTTGGCTGTCAGTTCTATGTCTGTAGCTCCGCATATTTTGTTTTCAACGTTCCAGACTGTTTCGCCATGTCTGATGAAGTAAAAATGGTCCATAATGTCTTTTGCTCCTAAATATAAGTTTCATCAATCAATATATCCCCAGGTCTTAGCGACCGTATCAACCCAGCAAAGTTCCTGATTCCCTATCGGAAGCCCACTGCTTGTGGTGGAGAATGTATCTACAGTGATAAGGTTTGGCTGAACGAAAATCTCTTTTACCGGAGTGTGACCTACGACCTGAAACAAGCCATCAGGGAACATGCCCTTTGCGAGTGTTCCATACTGTGGACGAACCCAGATGGGTGAGTTATCTTCCCACAACTCATCATAGCCATATTCGTTAATTATACCAATCATACAGTCGATGTCATCCATCATGTTATAAAGCTGCGCCTCTACAAATTCCCTTGTAAGGCCGGCGTGACTGAACAACGTGTTGTCCAGCCTATGGATAATGCCGTAATTCTCCGGCGTGCTTAATGTATCGCGCAGTTCCTCAAGCTTGTCGCATACCAGGTCCGCAGCAACTATCGAGTAGCCCGGGTGATCGTACTGGCTCCAAAGGTACGATAGATCGTGGTTTCCATAGCACCAATAAGAGTCAGGGTATCTACGGGCAAAGTCGATTGCTGCATCCAGTGTTTCTTCATAAAGTTCAAGATTGTACTGACAGCCCCAGTCATCGACAAGGTCGCCCACGAATACTGCGTTATCACAATCGGTGGTCTCCATGATATCGATGGCCTGACTGAAAATCCAGGGTTTGAGGTGTATGTCGGGGATTACGAGAACTTTGCTCATTGCCTGTCTCCTTCATCTTAGGTATTGTGCATTCTAATTTTAGCATAACCACAGGCAGATAGAATGGCCAGATGTACATAACAAGAAGCTTATACTCTGTGCGATGGTTGGGAACGGTATTTCGACCACCCCACAATTCTCTTCTATGTAAAAAATAGTTGGAAATTTCAAAAAGGGGTTTTGGGGCTCATTGAGTAATTGCATCACATGGCACCCGTAGGCCGGTAGTTGTGATGCAGGGAAGGCGCTAGGCATGAAATTTTCTTGAGTTTGGCCCTTGAAAAACTTTTGTAATTTCCAACTATTTTTCCATAGGTGGATTTTTGTGATGCATTTCAAAAACAAGCTCCAACCAACACGGCCTTATATAGGGTCTTGTGATGCACTTTCCGCCGCATAATTCCCCATACATGAAAAAAGGAGTCAAAGAGAACCGTCCCCAGTGACTCCCTGAAAAATGAGTCAAAGTGAAACGTCCCCGGTGTCTCAAAATGAGTCAAAGTGAAACGTCCCCAGTGACTCACCATTGACTCACAATCAAGAGGCAGTGAACAATACATAGTTTTCGCCATCGTAGAGCTTTAAGGATTTCTTTGAAAGCTCATAATCCACTATGCATGTTGAGCCAAGTGGCGCCTGGATTTTCAACTTTCCATCCACAAATGAATAGCTATAGTAGGCCGTGCTATTATATTCCTTACCATTCTTAGCTGCGTTGATCAAAACACTGCCATCACTTAAAAACTGCAGTTCAAACTCCTCCCCTTTCATGAATGACTGCGCCGTCATTATAGGAAATATTCTTGGAAGCTCTTCACTTGATTCAGTTATCTTCCATGTTTTCCCATTAAGAATCGCCTCATCTTTACTACCGCCGGCTTTTGCACTTCCGCATGCTGCAAGCGCAAATACACATATCATTGTTACAATCATTGTCATTACTTTTTTCATCTCTTTTATCCTCCGATTTAAAGTGTTTGTTGTTTCTTACATGTGTTATTATGCCTCTGCCAAATCAACACAAACAGATGGTAAATAAAAATATTATTTGTTACTAATTTCGTTTGGAATCGCACATATAATTGGTGTTTTTATTGATTTTACATGTGTTTTTCGTTACTATATACGTAATATATTTGTGTAAATCAGAGAGGAATCGTCATGGGATTTAGAATAGATAATGATCAGCACAGACAGCGAATCAGCATTTCTCCACAGACTATGACTGTTTTAGAGCAGGACGTTTCCGACTTCCACCTAAATGGTCTTGGAGATTTGGTAAATGCAATTCTTTCATACATTGAAAAGCACAATCTTACTAAAGAGAATGAACTTCTACAATACAGACAAGAGACTGCTGCCCATCTTGAAAAATTCGGCATAGACACTACCAAAGATGATATTCTGGAGAAACTATGTGCCGGAAGAAGATCGGAAATAATTGAGAAGATCAGCCAAAATCGGACTCATAAACGCGGCAATATTGGAAAGAATATCTATATCAAACAAAGTGTTTTAAGGTGGCTGGAGAGCGAAGATAATACAGAAAATGAATATTATGATGGATCTCTTTTACTGTATCTGAATTGTATCCTGGAAGAATACAGTAACAAAGATTTATATACCAGAGAAACTATAGCGATGGATGAGCAGATCAGCCGGCTATCTACTTATATCCGAGATCAACGATGGATAGATATTTATTGGCCGGACGGGCATTCTTTAAGGATATTCCCCGTGAGAATAATGCCGGATAAATTAAGTACTCACGCATATCTTGCATGTTTCAGGCACGATGGAAAAGACATTATTCCGGTGTCTTTCAGGATCTCATCATTGCCCGATGACATGCGCATAGTACATTCAAATACTCCGGTAGTGTCAGAAGTCGATTTAGCAAATATCGATCAGTTGATAAAAGAAAGAAGAGTTGACTTTCTCACGTATGAACCGGTAGATATTAAAGTGCGCATGACCCCAACGGGCATAAGAAGTTATACTCGGACTGCAAGACTAAGGCCGGATATTATTTGGTCAGAGCCTATGGAAAACGGTGATGTTATATGCACTTTCCATTGCAGTTTGCAGCAGGCAACATATTATTTTGTAAGCTTCGGAAAAGAGGTTGAGATCCTGGAGCCTAAAAGTCTCAGAACAGAGTTTAAGAAAATGTTTACGCAGGCATTGAGTCTGTATAAGTAGATTCAAGCCTGCGCCATCTCCGGGTATTTAATATTCTTCGTAGAATGATATAAGATCCTTTAGTGGTGGAATCATCCTCTTTATATCCTGTTCAGTGACACTTCCCTTTTGTGCACCGTTGGCATGAGCTCCGCTATTGCCAACCTTGCCAATATTATAAAGGATTTCAATGTAGTGCTGAGGTATAGCCTGCACCTGTTCAAGCTTTTTACGCTGTACTCCCTTATTATCAAAGATGCATTCCGGTATATAAACCTGGACAAAATAAGAAAGAATGGTTTCTTCTATATGTCTTATATTTGTAGCTGCATCCTCGTAATACTTATTATCAAGATGTTCCATAACCCTTTCAAAGAATGTGTTCACATCGCCTTTTTCTACATCTGATGCGACTGCTTTTTCTATTGTCTTATGGTTTAACTTGTTCTCCCTGTAGAGTTTGTCATACCTGTCTCCCGCAGCCTTGTGCCCTTTTCCCTGAGCTTTCAAATACCATTTACCCGCCAAAGAATAGTCCCTTGGGACACCATTACCATACTCGTAACACTCGCCAAGATTGAACATGCCATATTCATCTCCGGCTTCTGCGGCAATTTTAAAGCAAGAGGCAGCAATAGAATAATCCCTCAAATCAACAGCAACTCTATTTTTAAAGAAAGTGCCAATATTATTTATTGCACCATAGATATACTGAATCGCCGATCTTAAGTAATAAACAAGTGCCAATTTAGTGCATATATCAGATTCATTCCTTGATATTCTGTCAAAAAAAACTCCTAAGAAAAAACATGAACTACCACATCCGGCTTTAGCTCCATGATATATACAGGCATTAGCACAATCTGAAAATCTACTTCTATCAGATGTTTTTATTGCATTATCCCTTCTTATACGATATATATTCGCCAGTTCATCATACGCCATATCTTCACCATTTGTTAACGAAGTAATATACCAGCGTATAGCTAATGAATCATTCTTTCCAACGCCCTCTCCATATTGATATGCATCTCCAACAAGAAGTTGAGCCCAACTGTCACCTGATTTCGCTCTTTCAAGCCTTTGGGTAAATGTCAGTTGGCTGTAATCTATTTCGCAGTCCTCATCATCTATTTCTTCATTGTAATTAAGATTTATAGTCAGTCTTCCTTTTTCAAAAACAACTCTATTTTTCCCAAGATCTTTTTTTAACCATTCGAATACGCATTCTTGCTCATTCAAACTCGAAAATTCAAAGGTTTCCTTTCTCTCCTCCAAAAAGGCTTTCATTATTGGACTGGCATTTTTTAAAATCCAGTTTTCATATATTCCCATAAGACAATCAGGATGTTGAAAAACAAACTTAGCCTCTTTGGTAGTATCCTGTTCAAACCTTTCGACATATTCATAAAAATAATTGGAAAGCAAAAAATCCATTCCTAACTCATCTTTTGGATCCCTTGCCCTGCGTAAATACAAATCAAAAAGGGCTTTTCTAGCTTCGCTGCTCCCCTTGTTTTTAGCCAAATTATAGTAATGCTCTTTTTCCTCAGTCGAAGGTGCATATTCCCCACACCTCAACATAGATGGAAGAAATCCCATGTCTGCAGATTTCTTCCACCATCCATAGCTTATAGTCTGGTAATTAGGTTTTTTTCGAGAATATATATCTTCAGCAAAATGGTACATAGCCACAGGATTACCCTTATCTGCTGCCTGACCGAGAACCATAAATGCATATTGATATTTATACCGAAAGCGTAGATAAATTGCCCTTATAAAAGCTGAGTATGTTTCTCCTCTGGTCTCAGCAATGAAAAACAGTTTATATGCCATCATTGCATTCTTTTCAACACCAATACCGCAAGCATAGCATTCAGCCAATCTTGCGGTAGCTATACCATCTCCGACCTCATAAAGTTTCGCTAATTGGCCTATATCTTCCACCGTCAGTATATTGTCATATTGGGCTTTTTTATCCCCAAGAAATCCGTGAGAGCTTGCATATCTGACCACATCAGTCCACCTCAAATCGGCGAGACTTCCTTTATAAGTATCAAAACTCGTTAGATCAGTTTTCATATTATTATAAAAATCACCACCAACTGAAATCGTCGTTGGTCCATCTACATCCGGGCTGCACGTCGCACAGTGAACTATATCTCCGTAGCGATTAAAAACCTTTTCTGAGCAGCATTTCATGCAGATTTTTTTACTCCCCCTAATAAGCTGCATTGTATAATAGTCTATTGACTTAAAAAGCTTTCCATCTTCAATCTTTTCTAATGTTTGAATATCATAACGTGCTATCATAAATTTTGTACTCCTCCCAACCTTAACAGACTATCATAGCAACGCTATCATCACAAGCAAGCATCCATTTTGCTTATCATTTTGTCATAATATTCCTGCGTAAATCCTGCTCCGCAGCCTTCCCATTCAATTGGTTCGTCGCCGTTTTTCTCTATAAACCTCCCCAGATTACGGGATTTAACGAAACCATCGAAATTCTTAAAGCTCTTTAACCATTCAAACGTATATGGATGAACATAAGCCCTGCCCAAATCACAACCATTGAGGATATCGCTCTTTAGTTTTTCTGTAAGTTTGTTCTCACCTTTTGTAAATTGATAAAACCTGTTTATGTCTATTAATAACAGATCAATTCTGTCTCTATATTTCATATACCTCATGACATTAATATTCATTTTATGTTTGGGCCAGACCAGCAGATCGAATTGGTTCTCTCTAATAATCTTATAGTCTTTAACTATATCTTTTGAGTGGTTTATTATTTCCTTAATTCCGCACAATCCGTCCTGTCCCAAATAGAACAGGGGATCAAATCCTTCGCATAAACGTGCAGAGCGCCTATCCGGATCATAATACTTCTTCACATCATAGGATTTTAAAACTCCAATATTATACTCAACATCTTCATTATATTTTTCCTGTGGAGTCATTGTTTCACCTCTTTTTACCCTGCCAGCAAGCTCTTTGTATTTCTTTATAGTTATAGTGCCACATAGTTTGAAATGTCTTTTACCCTTGATATAATACCGGTCGCTTGTGCCATTGACTGCTTTGTAAGCATTAAAGAGTAGATTCCTACTGCAAGAGCTAAAAGAGTAAGAATAAGTATCATGATATTATATGAATCCGATTTATTAAGAGTATCTGTCATAGAATAGAATGCCCTAAAGCATAATATCAGAATGCAACATACTGCGTTAACTACTCCAATATTTGGAGCTGATCCCCAAAATCTAACTCCAATCACAAATAGCAATAAAACTATCCAACTGATAGAATAAACAACTCTTAGCCACTTGGTGTTATGTTTTATAATAATGAAAGCTATAAGAATATTTGTTGCAGTACTTATCAAAAACGCATAATTTAAATAACTTGAAAACACCTCGACATATTTATAAGTAAGTGGTGCTGTAATTACCTCTACGCAAAGAGCAACTTCTAATACTAATATGAATCCTATGCATAAAGCCAGAGCAAGTTTTATCGCTGTCCGATAGTTTGACACCAGTGCGCTTTGCTGCACTTCCATCTCATCTATTCTTTTTTGATTTTCAAGTATTTGCCTTATATCATCATCTGAATACTTGGGAACCTTGTTGTCATTTAGATATTTTAAAACCTCATCTCTACAGTCCAGATCACTCTTCTCCAGTGTCTTTATAATATCCGCTGCACATATTTCACTATGATTCTTAATGTCAGTAGCACATACCCCCGCAACATTATCACGAAAACGATCAAATGGTCCTTTGCCTTTACTTTCTTTTTTATCAGCCACCGTTTTTCCCTCTCCCTTTTTCATTGTATTTGGATACTATATTATTGTACCTAGTAACATATTATATCAGAGAATACTGTACAGACAGATGTACATAACAAGAGGCTTATATTCTGTGCGATGGTTGGAAACGGAATTTCGACCACCCCACAATTCTCTTCTATGTAAAAAATAGTTGGAAATTTCAAAAAGGGGTTTTGGGGCTCATTGAGTAATTGCATCACATGGCATCCGTAGGCCGGTAGTTGTGATGCAGGGAAGACGCTAGGCATGAAGTTTTCTTGAACCAGGCCCTTGAATGGCCTTTGTAATTTCCAACTAATTTTCCATAGGTGAATTTTTGTGATGCATTTCAAAAACAAGCTCCAACCAACACGGCCTTATATAAGGGCTTGTGATGCATTTTCCGCCGCATAATTCCCCGCGAATGAAAAAAGGAGTCAAAGAGAACCGTCCCCATTGACTCCCTGAAAAATGAGTCAAAGTGAAACGTCCCCGGTGTCTCATTTTCTGCGGAGGATGTTGTTGCAGGCGGTGATGAAGGCTTGCATGTCGGAGTACATGTTTCTGATGTTCTGCGGATCGCCGTTGCCAAGAAGCTCGTTCTCCTCCATGAGGGACTTGTAATAGTCTGAGCTCCAGCGGCCTTTGGAGTAGTAGTAATCCTTGAGTGCGTAGTAAGTCTCGTAAATGCGCGGGAAATTGTCATCGAAGTTGTTGCTGATATCTGTTCCGAAGCAGAATTCGTAACGGTTTCCGATGTCTTTACCCATCTGCAAAATTTCCGGAGGGAAATTCTCTTTTCCTATATTATCCTGTACCCAGAGGCCCAGTGCGTGCGCCTCTTCTTCGACTGAAAGGTTGTTCTGAATTGGATTCTTTGCGCGGTAGACGACGAGAATGTCGCCTGCCACAAGGTCTTTTAACGGATCAGAAACTATGCGGGCTACGGGAGTGACGTTCTTCTTGATGATATTTATTCTCTCGATCTTAGTGTCGTACCTTCTGTAGGCATCGCGCCATCCGATGCAGGCTTCGGGCGCGTATTCTTCAGCGTTTCTGACCACGTAGATATCGTTGTCGATGAGCTGTGCATACTCAGTGTTGGCGCGGTCCTGATAGTTGTCATAGAGCGTGAAGCCATAACCTGACTTCACAGGAACGAATTCTCCTATCCCGTTAAAATAGCCAATCCGGCCCTCGTCATCAACGCCGCAGGTTCCCGTCACGCCTACAGCATACCTGAATCTGCCAGCAGGGGTTACGCCCATCACTGTGGGGCTCTTAAGGTCACCGGCGTTCAGCTGCTCTGGAACTCCTGCCGGAAAAGACTCTTCCAAAGAGCCGGGTTCATCGCACATCGCACGGAAGTGCTTGCAACCTGCATAGAAATGGCCGGAACCCTCGTATACGGACATCTGAACGAGAAGGATATTGTCTTTTACCGTAAGATACTCAGGCTCTGCCGGGTAATCAGCGTAGTCCACGATTTTGGGGAAGTCACCGTAGATGATCTCCTCGCCAGTCTTAAGGTCGTACCCGGTAAGGCGTCCGTAATTGCTCTCTTTAGCGCTTGTTACGCAAAAGAGCTTGTCGTCGCTGATGCCGGCATAGTAAATAATGTCAGTTGAATTCTTAATTTCCTTGCTGTCGCCCTTTGAATCGCAGATGTAGAGATGAAGCTTGTGATCTGCTTCGTAGGCGCCGGTCACAAAGTATTCGCCTGAAGGAAGCGTTCCGTAGACGGATGTTCCGGGGAGGTCAAAGCGATCGGTTCCGTCAAAGGACACCGACTGGACGTTGGTCTCCTGACCGCCGCTGCTCTCCGCAAGAATGAAGCGTCCGCCGGAAATGGTGATCGGGCCGTAGGATGAATCGGTAAAGAGATTTTCGATTTCGTTGGTTTTTGGATCCAGAGCTGCGATTATGCTTGAATCGTCGGCCATGACGTGGTCGTAGTCGCCCCAGAGGGCTGCTTCTCTCATGGCTGCTTTGCAGGGGATCCTGAAATAAATTTTGCCGTCGTACTTCACAAAGTGCTTGCCGTTGCCGGGGATTGAAGGTGCCGGGCGGTCGTTGGTGGTCGCCGGTGATGTGTTGGATGGTGTATTGGATGATGTGTTGGAATATCCACAAAGTAGTAATGATATGGCTAAAACCATTGATAATACTTGCTTTTTCATTGCATAAACTCCCTGACTCAACTCTTCTCGTCATTCTATGATAAGATAAATGTAAGTATTTAGAAAGGCGGGATCGATATGAAAAAGAAATTTCTTACAACCATCATGGCGATGTGCCTTGGAACTTCTCTTCTGGCAGCGTGCGGAAATACTGCGCCTGAAGCTGCACAGGAAGGGGCGGAAGTTCAGGAGAGCGATGGTCAGGAGGGCGATGGTCAGAAAGACGATGGCCAAGGCGCTTCCGGTAGTGGCGAAGAGTCCGGCGAGGTGGCTACTTCCGGCATTGAGGGGCACTGGCAGCTGATGTGTGAGCTCAGCCACATTGAGTACTCTGATGGTGATTTTTATGACACCTCTTTAATGTACTGTGACGGCGAAGCTCCTGCGTCAGAGATGATCATCCGAAGCGAGGGCGATCAGTACGTTGTTGATTATTACTATACCGAATACGATTATTACGAGAAGAACTGCGGAATTCCTATGGTGAAGAGTGGAGACGACAGCTCTTTTACCTTCACATTGGCAGATCCATTTGACGATTCCTCGGATGATCAGGAATTGAAACTTTATTTGAACGATGAAGGAAGGCTCGTTGTTGAGAAGCAGTACAGATATGAGGATGAGAGTGATCCCGAGTACTGGTCAAACAGCACCTACACCAGCATCTATCTTCCCAAGGGTTCGCCGTTGTTTGATGATCCGGAGAGTCTGAGGTACTTTGACACGGTTACGGTTTCCAATACTGCAGATCTTTTGAACAGCATTCAGAACAACCGAAAAATCCTGCTTGAGGCCGGAGAATACGACTTCTCACAGGTTGCGTCAAAGGCCATCAACAACTTCCGCATCAGCGAGAGCTGGGACGGAACCAAGAATGTTGTTTCGGAGGTCAGCAGCTTGTGCATCGAGGCCAAGGACGGAGCCAAAGTTGAGCTTTGTATCGATGAACCCTATGACCCCGTAATCTCTTTTAACAATAGTAAGGGCATTACGCTCAGGAATCTGACTGTCGGACATCACGTGGAACCCGGCTACTGCAGCGGAAGCGTTCTGTACTTCGAGGGCGTGGACCATCTGAATGTTGATAAGTGCAACCTGTACGGCAGCGGAACTTACGGAATCGAGGCTTACAACACCTACGATGCAAATGTGACTGACACGGATATTTATGAGTGCACTTACGGACTGGTTGCGCTTCATAATGTAGGAACGTTTAACTTTAAGAACTGCGTTATGAGGGACAGCAGCGATCTTTCGATGATAGACTGCGACAGCGCTTATGATGTTACATTTGAGGACTGCGTGTTCTCGGGGAATGATGCGACGAGCTTCGACACTACCAGCTTTGTTGAGGTTGGCGAGTACGACAGGGTTACGTTCAGGAACTGCGAATTCAATGACAACAAGTTCTATACATTCTCTAACAGGGAAGTTACGCTTGAGAACTGTACCGAGACGGGTAACAGCTCTGCGATGACTGAGTACATGAATGCGTCGGAGGCTAGCGCGCCGACCAAGGATTCACTTCTTGAGGGATACAATGCAGCTGTGGACAGGCAGGCCGAGATAGACAATGAGCTGTCGACTAATGCTCTGCTCGATCAGGCTACGCTCAACCAGCTGGCTTACGAGGAGTTTAATCTGTGGGATTCGCTCATCAATCAGATGTGGACTTACCTCAGCGGAACACTTGATGAGGAGAACATGACGAACCTTAAGGCTGAGCAGCAGAAATGGATCAAGGACAAGGAAGCTGCCATGAAGACTGCCGGAGCGGATTTTGAAGGCGGTACGATGCAGCCGATGATTGAGTACAGTACCGGTGCGAAGCTTACTAGGGAAAGGTTGGAAGTGCTGATACAGAGATACATTGGTGATTAAAATGAAGCCCCCGGGTCAGAAATGATCCGGGGTTTTTTTGAGCCCTAGGGACGGAGTCAGGGGCTCATTTTTGGTCCCTAGGGACGGGGGGTTAGGGACCATTTTCTGAGTCAGTGGGGACGTAACAGTTTGAGTCAATGGGGACGTAACAGATTGACTCATTGTGCACAATGAGTCAAAGTGAAACGTCCCCGGTGACTCACATTCACATTACATGGATGTTATATTTGTACGTTGGTTGGAAACGTGATTTCGACCACCCCACAACTCTCTTCTATATAAAAAATAGTTGGAAATTTCAAAAAGGGATTTTTGGTCAGGCATTAGTGTTTTCGAAAAACTACATCACATGGCACCCGTAGGCCGGTAGTTGTGATGTAGGGAAGGCGCTAGACAATATGTAATGACCTCCATTTTGTAGCTACGTGGATTTACCTGTATACTAAAGATGTCGAGTCAATGTAACAGGAGTTACCGCATACAAAAGGAGGTCACTAAATGAATAATACCATAGTTTACGTAGGAATGGACGTTCATAAGGAAAGTTTCACTCTTGCTGATTACACAATCGATTCAGAAAAGAGTTCTAATGTTCGCAGAACACCAGCTGATTACAAGGAGATCCTGAAGTATTTGGAACACCTGCGCACCATCTATGGAAGCGACGCTAACTTTATTTGCGGTTATGAAGCCGGTTGTCTCGGCTACTCTTTATATCATCAGTTAACAGATCGTAATGTTAACTGCGTGATCCTTGCGCCTACCACAATGCTAGAGAAACGTAGTGGCAAAAGGATAAAAACTGATAAACGTGATGCAGAACTGATAGCAAAATGTCTCGCTCAGCATAACTATAGCCCAGTTCATATTCCTACGAATGAAGATGAACAAACTAAAGATTATATACGCATGCGAGATGACCATAAAATGGCTCTTAAAAAAGTAAAGCAGCAGATTTTAGCATTTTGCCTTCGTCATAATTATCATTATGATAAGCAAACTCATTGGACAACTGTACATCTTAAATGGCTTAAAGATCTTGACTGCGAGCCCCTTTACAAAGAAATCCTTAATGAATATCTGCTTAGCTATGACGCTTTAAAAGATAAGATTGAGCGTCTTGATAATCGTATTAAGGAACTGGCTTCAAAAGATGAATACAGAGAATCCGTTAAAAAACTTTGCTGCTTTATTGGGATTCAAACTCATATAGCCTTGTCTGTACTTGTTGAAGTAGGAGACTTCAAGCGCTTTCAATCTGCAGAAAAATTCGCAGGATATTTGGGACTGGTTCCAGGCGAAGATTCTAGTGGAGATGACAAAGTAAGACTTGGAATTACTAAGGCTGGCAACAGCCATATACGCTTATTATTAACAGAAGCAGCTCAGAGCTACACAAAAGGGCCTATCGGACATAAATCTAAACTGTTAAAAGCCAAGCAAGCAGGAAATAGTCCACAGGTCATAGCATATGCTGATAAAGCTAATGAACGCTTAAGAAGGCGCTATTACAAAATGGTTATTGGTAAAAGCAAAAAGCATAATGTTGCTAAAACGGCTGTAGCAAGGGAACTTGCTTGCTTTATATGGGGCATGATGACTGATAATATAGCATGATTCGATATAATATCGCGCTGCTACTATCAAGGCCAAGCCGCATTGAGCGGTGCTTCGCAGCCTTGACATTAGCATCACGCTATTATTACCTGTAATCAAGCAGATGTAAGATGGCTTACGCCACTCACATCTGCCCAAAATCAAAGTTATAAATGAAGACATCTTGAAAGGGCTTCGGTCTTTTCAAGGTTCGAGCTATCTACGAGATGCCTATGTTGGCACAGAGGAATCTGCGATCCACGACGCTAGACGGTAGAGCTCACGGCGGACCATTGACCTGTAGGTAACCAATCCACGTATATCAGAGTGGCCAATGCCGGGAACTGATACCCCGAGGCTCTTTCGAGATGCCTTCATAAACAATTAAATAAGTTTGTGGTGACTTCCTGTTAAATTTCTCTTGACACGAGGTCATTACATATCAGGCATCAAATTTTTCGTTTCTTGGCCATGAAAAGTTTTTGTGATTTCCAACTATTTTTTCATATATCAATTTTTGTTATGCATTTCAAAAATCAACTCATACCATGAAGTTCATATAGCTCCTGTTGTTATGTACTATCAGGGCTCAAAATGTCTTTTACCAACATTCAACCCATTTGACAAAATCTCTTTTTCCGATAAAATGAACCTATTATAAATTATGAGTCAAAGTGAAACGTCCCCGGTGTCTCAAAATGAGTCAAACTGAAACGTCCCCGGTGTCTCACTCAAGGACTCAAAGGCGCCTGCTGCTACCGAGTAGCAGGAAGAACGTCATTTCTTCATCGTTAGGTCTTAGCAGATGAGGAAGTGGCGATTTTTGTTTATTAGGAGGATTTGTTATGCAGTGGATTATTCTGTTACTTGCGGGATTATTTGAGATTGGTTGGGCGATTGCCATGAAATATTCGAATGGGTTCACAGTTCTTTTGCCGACTGTGATCACGGCTGTTGGATATATTGCCAGCGCCGTATTCCTGTCCATGGCGCTAAAGCAACTGCCGCTGGGCACTGCCTACGCCATGTGGACCGGAATGGGTATCGTTGGAACTACGATTCTTGGAGTATTTCTTTTTCAGGAAAAGCTCACTGTTCCGCAGATCATATGTGTTGTGATGATACTTGTTGGAATTATTGGGCTCAAACTGCTCGCGAAGGAGTGAAGCCAGAGCCAAAAGGAGTCAAAGAGAACCGTCCCCATTGACTCAAAATGAGTCAAAGTGAAACGTCCCCAGTGACTCAAAATGAGACAAAGTGAAACGTCCCCGGTGACTCACTTTCTGGCGTCGATCCTGACGAAAGGCTTCAGGTCTTTTACTGCCTCTTTCTGGGTGATTTCTACGTCGCCGTTGTCGGTGTCTATGAGTTTATAACGGTCGTTGCCCATGCCGAGCTCCTTCATGTATGAGAGCTGGCGATGGCCGTGTCTTGTCTCGATTCGCTGAACGAGGGCTTTGTGCTCTTCTTCTGTCATGGCGTAAACCAGGTCGATGCACGCCTGGTCGATTGCCAGGATGTCGGTTGAAGCAAGGATTCCGACGTTTGGTGTTACGACAGGCTCAGCATCCACGCCTTCGCAGTCGCAGGAAACGCTCATGTTTCTCATTACGTTTACGTAAGTGATGTTCTTGCCGAAGTGGTCGATGGTAGCCTTGGTGGACTCAGTGATCTTCTCCATGAGCTCTTCCTCTACTACTCCCCAGTCGTTGCCGTTCTTGGCATGGATCCACATCTTGCCGACACGTCCGTCAGCACATCCGATTCCTATATTCTTGTTGCTTCCACCAAAGCCGCCCATGGTGTGGCCTTTGAAGTGGGTGAGCACAAACATTGAATCGTAGTCCAGCATATGTGAGCCGTGGCTCATCTCTTTAAACCACTTACCGCCGTTGACG
>JAEEGF010357122.1_pt1 | contig 26101 bp, 21 predicted proteins | sample 9134171 | NCBI WGS metagenome assembly JAEEGF01 (sample SAMN16246542, study PRJNA631951) | gut metagenome | biome: gut microbiome; feature: rumen; material: AP-attached | host: Bos | place: Iran: Karaj | collected 2018-10 | reverse complement strand
GAGAACGTAGATGCCGTTCTTTTCTGCCAAGATGTACGGTTTCATTTTCGGATTCCAGCGCTGAGTCTGGTGACCAAAGTGGGAGCCTGCAGCAAGCAGATCTTCGACGGAAGGCAAATTAGCCATAGTATATTTTCCTTTTCGGTTGTTACTACCCGGACTGCAATTAAGCCACAAAGCGAAGTTAAATTACCGCGCCACCGAAGCGACTCTTGCAAGCCGGTGATTGTTTATGCCCAGGCGATATTGCCTAAGCTAGCGCAAATTTAGAAATTTAAGTGGTTAGTGGCTAGTAGGCAGTGGTTAGGAAATGCAGGAAAAGGTGGTTTTTAGGGGGGGTAATGGCTAGTACGGGAAAGCATTTTTAAAATTATCCAAATCAGATTATCCTTTTTGGATAATCCTTTTTACCGATACAGATACGGCAATTGTCTCATATTATTATAGAACGTAGTCATATTCGATTCCTGGCTATCCATCTTGTGGTTCGGATCGTCTATACGAATGCAACGGATGGGGTAATAATAATCCTGTTTCAAGAGGATCCCTCTCAAGGTTTCCTTAATCTCATTCTGTTGCTCTTTCGTGTAATGGTTCGGCACAATCACAGTCGGGAACCCATCACCCGTCCAGACGACGCTCAGGGAGTCCACAAATTCCATAGAATCCTTCTCGTTATTGTAAAACCCGGACAGGTCCAATTCAACCGTATCGACCCACCCATAAGTCTCTTCGTGCAGGCGAGCTCGCAAACGTTTCAAGCCGCTCGGGTCCGAACGATCCACGACCTTAACAGGGCTAAACGTCGGCCAATACATCAAGTGACCTTTTAAGAAAAAAAGACCTGCATTCTGTTCCGCCGAGGCAATTTTCCAGCCCGCAGGGCACGCATTGAGTCGCCCTATAGAAGAATAATAGCGCCCCCGTTCGCAAGAGGAATCCAGACAGAAACTGCAATGCGTCTTGTATCGCAAATTTTCCAGCATCAAATGGAACGTCACGGTATCGCCGCCCGCAACGAAGCCCGAATCGTGCTCCGACATGGTGCAGCCCTTGTACTCCGCATACTTCAGCACTACATATTCGTTGCTGTCGCGTGGATCTACAAAGGTTTCGAGCTTCTGAAAATGGTAGTCATCGATATTTTCTTCAGGGCAATGCGCATAATTACGGGGAGTTTTCCACGATATTTCCAACCGGCCGGATACCACCGCCCCCACGACATACCAGAAAGCCATCATCAGCAACATCCAGCCCCATGGCACGCCAAAGATTTTAAACGAAAAGATTTTAGAGAGTTTCACACGGACCTCCGCAAGAACGATCATTTAGGTATCGTTTGCTGAAATTCGAATGTAAACACGACGAGGAATTTTTTTGAGAAACACGGAGAAAAGGGGGCGGTTATGGCGGAGAAGCCTCCTATTGACCGTCTCTTCAGCTCTTTATATATTATCCTTGAATTTCGACAATCCTCGTGACAGTCGGCATAGGCCCATGGCCCGTACGTGCATCCGCGACGAGGCGCATCCACCTTCTTGTGGGTGTTGTTGGATAGCTGGCAGGAGAAACAGCCTGCTCAAGAGTGAGGCGAAAGCCGCACCAAGTAACGCCGAGGAATGCCCTCGCCAACAACATTGCAAGAGCATCCCAAATCAAACAAAAACAACCACAGATTGCGTCCGCAGTGTAGACGCAATTAAAACCGTTTTTAACGCATTTGTAAAATTTTCCATGCGTCTAAAAAATGGCTAGGAGACTATAATGGAAAAAATAAGCCCTTTTTATAATGATGCAGTTCAGCAGATTAAATCCGCTATTCTTGAAAGTCAGTTGGAGGCAGCTCGGGCGGCCAACAAGCAGATGCTTTCGCTGTATTATGCGGTAGGCAAGTTCGTTTCCGAGAATTCCCGCAAAGGGACCTGGGGAACAGGGGCAATTGGCACAATTAGTGCTCAACTTAAACGGGAAATGCCTGGCTTAAGAGGCTTTTCTGCATCAAACATTAAAAACATGAGACAGTTTTTTGAACAATGGACTCCTATTTTAAATCGCCAGCCAATGGCTGGCGAATTGGAAAACGCCAAAAATAGCGAAAAATCGGCAAAAATATCGATTTTCGCTCTTCTTAATCTAAATCGACCGCCAATGGCGGGCGATTTAGACTTCTCCGAATTTCTGAAATTGAGTTTTACCCATCATATGGAAATTCTTCTGAAAACTTCAACTTTGGAAGAACGAGCTTTCTACATTCATCAGGCGCTCGTTAATCATTGGGACAAATACACCTTGCGTGACTACCTCAAGGCGGACTTGTACCATCATCAAGGGCAACTTCCCAACAACTTCGCGTTAACCTTGCCCAAAACGCTCCATGCGCAAAAGGCTATTTCAATGTTCAAAGACGAATACTTGCTTGACTTTGTCAATGTGGAGGAACTCGACGAGCGCAATCCCCAAGATATTGACGAACGCGTTGTCGAAAACTCCATTGTCCAGAACGTCAAAAATTTCATTCTCACGTTTGGAAAAGATTTCACGTACGTCGGTCATCAAGTCCATATCGAAAAACTTGATCACGACATGTGGGTTGACCTACTCTTCTATAATCGCGAGTTGCAGAGCCTTGTCGTTGTGGAATTGAAGAAGGGTGAGTTCAAGCCTGCGTATCTTGGGCAACTTTCGGCATATATGCGCGTGTTGAATGACGACGAACGGAAGGCAAATGAAAATCCGGTCATTGGAATTATTTTGTGTAAGGGCGCTGACAAATCTTTTGTCGAGTATCTGTTGCAAGATTACAACCAGCCTATGGGTGTTGCAACCTATAAGGTTATGCCGGAGAAACTGAAAGCCGTCATGCCCGACGAAAAATTACTCCTAAAAGTTATGTAAAACGAAGTTGATTCATTTGATGTATTGCAATGTGTATTGACATCAGTCTATACATTTTCTATAATAAAGAGGGTAATAGATGAATATTACAAAACACGCTTTTGAAAGAATGCGTGAAAGAGGCTTTACCGTAGAAATGCTTGGAAAAGTTCTGCGAAGAAAGGACTTAGTACGAGATTCCTCCGATAAAGAAGGTGTATCCAAAATCACTTCCGAAGTAGATAATCGATTTTGGACATTAATTGTTTCTGACGATTTAAAAACCTTGATAACCGTAAGGAGAGCCCATGAAGATGAAGAAAAAAAAGCCCGAAAAGGTTAAACTGCCCAAGGGGTTCAAGCTGGTTGACGATTTTCTTTCTAAAGAGGAAATCGAGGCTCTTGAAAACGACACCACAATGAGGAATCCGATAATTATCACCGGCGGTCACGAATCGGAAACTCTTGAGGAATCCATCGCCCGCATTAGCCGCGCCATAGCCGAGGCCAAGGAAGAAAAGAAGATGTATTCCATAAGGCTCAAGGTCAAAACGGTGGACGCAATCAAACGCAAAGCTGCAGCAGTAGGCATTCCATACCAAACCTACGTAAACGCGTTGCTCGACAACGCAGCTTCAGCTTAGAAAATTGCCAAATCGTTCGCCAATGGCGAACGATTTTTTCTTTTGCACTTTACATTCGTCAGTCTCCTGACGATATATAAGTAGGAACGACATTAAAAGGAGGCCACGATGGCTCGTACAAAGACTTACACCACTAAGGACAACGCAATTATTCTCCGCTACACAAAAGATAAGACCGTCATCTACAAGAACGGCAAGTGCTACGGCACGAAGGGCTGCAAGTAAAAAAATCCTTGGAAATCTCCGTTGAATGTTTTGGACGCAATTCGCGATGATTTGCAGAACTGGCGAACCATTCCACGTTATGACTTAAAGATTATCGCAAAATGCGAAGGTCGTGATTTGGACAGCCTATACGAAAAACTGGGATACTTACGAGAAATGCTACGAAAAACAAGCCACATCCGCAAAGCCCAACGAGAAGAAACTAAGAAAGACGACGAAATTGTCATAGGAATACAAAAAGTATAAAAGAAAAAACTCATTCGTTTATATGATAAAAGCCGCCATCGCCTTTGCTAACAGCAAGGGCGGTTCTATTGTTTTCAAGCCCAGTGCAATTCCATGCTGGTTACTTACGACCACAACGACAACAATACTATAAACACAACGAATGATACTTTAAATGATACCATAAACGCGAAAAAGGATACTATAAATGATACTTTAAAATTAAAAATGTCCCTGTAAAAGAACAAAATGACCCAATAAAAGAAGAATTGACCCTGTAAATGTCCTTGTAAATGACCCTATAAAAAGGAATCGACCCAATAAATGTCCCTGTAAATGACCCTGTAAAACGCCCCCATAAATGTATCCTCAAAAACAATGAACGATACAACAAATGATACTATAAAAATGAAAATATTTTTGCCTCAAAAAATCATATCAAGGCAAGATCCCTACGAACTGTTTCAATATCCTGATGCAAGAGGCTCGCCGCTTTAGAAATGGTAATAAGTTCCTTGCTCAAAGCTTTATAAACCAAGCCAACAAAGCGGGTTGATTCTTCATAATGATATAACGATTTTTCAATAAGAGCCTTAAAACCGTTCAATTTATTTTTCTGTATGCAAAAAGCCCTAAAACGTTGTTCAGAAACAATTCCACATTCCTTGGCCTTGTACATAATAGCATCGCAAGAAATGCCATAACCAAGTTGTATTGTACGTAATTCCTGATAAGAAATATCCTTGCGCACATTCCCGAGAATTCGCTTTAGTTCTGATTCGGGAAGCAGCATTTCACTGGCAAAAAGATGGCAAAATGATTCTTCAATTTTCGGGTCAATCGTCTTCGGGAATTGAAGAACAAGATGACCAAGCTCATGGAGTGCCGTGAAGCGTTTTCGTTCAACAGAAAAAGACTTGTTCAAAATGACAACATGGAATTTTTCATTGACCAAAGAACTCATGCCATCAAAAGTATTTGAAGCATCGATTTCAATGACTTTTATGCCGTGATTTTCAAGCAAATCAATCACGTTTACAATACCGGAAAGCCCAAGCTTCCATTCCCTGCGAACAGCCTCAGCGGCAGCTTTAACTTCTTCTGCAGAAGAAGCTTTGATTTGCGGAAGCGGATTTTCTGCAATAGACTCGCTACAGATTTCTTCGATATTAATATAGCGTTCCATCAAATCGGCAATTGTTTCGCGGAGACTATTCTCTTTTTTTTGAGGGAGAGAACTTTTTTTGCGGAACTTAACAGATTCCACTTGGACAGTGAATGGTCTAAAAAAGTAATCGATGGGTTGATTCAAAGCCTTAGACAATGCAATAACAATTCCGCTATTCGGCGCCAACAAGCCATTTTCATACTTAGAAATCGTCATTTTCGAAACGAGATTCCCCATAGATGAACACAGTTCATCCATAGAAAGTCCCTTCATAATTCGCGCATTTTTTAGCCTAGCAGAAAAAATGGAAAGATCCGTCATGATGCACCTCTAGGTTACAAATATATATAGATAGTTTAAATTTGTAAACTAGTGTAATTTTCACCCCCAATACCCCAGCCCGAAAAACGCGAGGAAAACCGGGAGGATAAAGATCCACACGCCTTGAAAATAATGTTCCAAGTCAGAATCGCTCATGGTGGAATGGTCAATCAGCGAAATCAGCAAATACCAGAGCCCAACGTACTCCCAAACAGAATGCGCACCGGCAAAGATATACTTCAGGAGCACATAGCCGAGCGCAAAGCCGACAACCGTCGGCGCTACCGCGATTAGCGAATGCTGCACCGCTACCATGAACCACGGGCCTCTCGTACGGTAACTGATGTGGCCTAGACGTCCGCCTTCATTTTCAAACATGCAGATTTCATTGACTTCGGCACCCGTAACTACAGCAAATATCAAGTGCCCCATTTCGTGCACGAACGTTCCCGGGAACGTCACGAAATTCACGAAAAAGTACGCAAAATCGCGATTGAGCGATCCGATGAGCTCCACCTGCAGGCGTTCTAGCCCAAACAAAATCAGCCCGGCAACGACAGGCGCAAGCAAAACGACAACCGTTAAGATTGCGCTGACAGCTGCAATGGCGCCGGGGCCATCGCCAAAGCCAAACCAAGCGACGACTTGGGCCATCGAAGGGAGCGAAACCATGAAAACCTCCAAAAATGCGTACATAAAAATATCGAATAATCATGTTCAAATGTAAAGACGACGGAAAAAATCAAAAAAAACAATTTTTCAGTTTACTTTTTTTCATCAGCAGTCGATATATAACACGGATATGATTCGGACGTCTGCACACTCCCCTCTCAAAAGTTTAGAAAACTTTACAAAAGTAAACTCCAGGCTGTCATATTATGACATACCGGCTTTCTATATTTAGAATCATGAGATTGAATATGAGTTTCTCTGTTAGTTTTCCTAGCACATCAAGCGATGCGCCACCGGTTTTTGTCCCCAAAGGTCCAGCAAACGGCTTGACCAAATAATCAACATTTTTGCAATTCACGCCATAGTCTTTTGATAAAAAGTTATCAAAGGGCGTTTTGCCGTCTTTTCACAAGATTTTCACCTTCCCAAAGGAGATGCTCATGCAGCACAACACCAAGGCCACCGAAGCCCAGATCAACACCCTCATCGCCATCGCTCAGACGGCCACAAGCGAACGCGTCCACGACAAGGCGATTTATGCCCTTTGGGACATTCTCGGGAACTACTTCATGGCCCTTGTCGCCAAGAACTCATTCCAGATCAGCTCTGACTTTAGCCTCAACGGCTGTAGTCCCAAGGAACGCATGGCGAATTTGGCCGGCGACGCCTACATGGTCTTCTGCAAGGCCGTACAGGATTTCGACCTGAGCATGAACGTCCCCTTCGAGGCGTTCTTCGCCAACAAAATCCGCTGGCACGTGGCCGACGAAAAACGCAAGAACTCCAAGCGCAACAAGCGCGAAAAACTCGACCGCGACTTGAAAAACAGCGATAACGAAGGTTATTCCCGCATCGTGAACGAAGACATGAATCCGTTCACCGGGGAACGCAACGACCTGGAATGCGAATTCGAGAATGTGGAACTGATTGAAATTATCAGGCACCGCCTCGCCAAGAATCCCAGGATGCTCAAAGCATTCGACACCATGTACGAAGTCAGCCGCGATTGCGACAAATATACGGACGTCGAGGTCGCCGAAGCGCTGCACTGCACCCGCGCCAACACGGGAAAGATCAAGATGAACATCCGCAAGTTCTTGATTGACTGCGGCCTCGAAGACGAATGCCGCCTGCTCATGGCGGCGTAATTTTCAAGCGGACGGCGGTGCCGGGAAACTCCACGTCCACTTTTTTCAAATTCCGTTTGACATTTGCAAATTCAAGAGCGATAATAAACACAGAAGGCAACAAAAAGGAGTACGCCCTATGAAAAAGTACCAAATTGTAAACGCCCGCGTAGATCAATGCAGCGGTGGGCCGGACGCAGCCATACTCGTCGGCGAAGTCGGACTGAAATCTGGCAGGGGCAAACCATTCTTCTTCACGCTCATCGAATGCGATGGGATGCCCATGATTTTCAAGACAAAAGAATCCGTATTCGACTGGTGGATGGATCCGGATTCCCATTCCGACGAACTCGACAAACTGCAAGCAGCAGGTTCGCTATACGACAGCGAAGACTATTCTGAACTTTTCGAAAAACACGACGACATCGATTGCTACGATGGCCTGCGTTACCTCATCTACCTCATCCGTGCTAGCTGGGACGATACGGAGTCGTTTATCGCACAAACAAAGGGCAAGAACCTCGACGAAATCGAGATCCCGAAATCGGATGTAGAAGAGGAATGGGAAGAAGGGGATAAGGGGTAAGGAGAACTAAGCGCTCAAGGCCTTAGCCCTATCGCAAACACTAGCTTTATATAGCTGTTTTGCTTCGGCACTCAAAAAAGACTTGTCCAGCATCTCATCGATTTCAGGAATATGGCCTACCGTATTCCTGATAAACATCGCCGCACGTTTTTCGACAATGCCGATACGCCTCGCAAATTCCATAAAGTCAGGCGCCCCGTAAAAACCGTTCTCCATGAAGAACTCCGTTTGAAAGTCCTCTTCGTCCTTGAACAAATCCAAGGCAGTCCGCGAATCACTCGCATGTAGAGAAGTATTCATCAAGTCGTATGCCGGAGCAAGAACAAAAACACCTTCTTGCTCAGGACTATACAACGAAAAATTTTTAAGATGCGCATCGCCATTGCACACCAGATAATTGAACAAAATTATCTGGAAAAACTTCTCGGCAGCCACCATATAAGCGCTGACATGCACCTTCATCAATTCCGCAATTTCTTCGTAGCTCAAGCTCTCGTATTTAAAGTTCGAACCACTTAAATCGCTAGAAAGATCCGCCACCTGCGCAAAATCTTCTTGATGGATTCTTGAACCATCCTCGCGCACATCGTAACGCTTTGTCAAATACGCAAGCGCTCCAGACGGAAATGAACACAGAGCCGATTCAGCCACATTCATTTTGAAAACCTGCTTGGCGATTTGCATAGTCACATGCTCGTTTGCAGGCATATCGGCATAAAGCCTAAACTGCAAACTCGTCGCAGGCTTAAGGATATATGCGCCGCCACGATTCGTATAAACAAGTTCGCGGTTTTCCATTTTCAAGGAATACTTCGGCTGCGCTCCAGAAATCGAAATTCGAGTTGCACGCCCCCGTTTCGCATCAACATTCTCCCCTGCAGATTGAGCCAAGTCGATCAGCGAAAAATTCAAATTCGACTTGAACGAATCCCTGCCAAACAGCTTTCGAGCACATGTACGACAAAAATCGTTCTCAGATTCTTTAAGACAGCAATGACAACGATTCATCTAATTTCCTCTACAGTAATATCGCCAATAGTTTCGCCCTGTGCAAGTTCCAGAAGCATCGAAAACTTGTCTTTAGGATTCAGACCCAAATTTTTGCATACCATTATTTTGTTTTCGCCTTCAGGCAAGAGACCGCTAAAATACGGAAACAGATAATGCGAAGAAAAAATCCTTTTTGCCTTGGGCAAATTTATGGCAATGGACGCCCCGCCGCTTGCAAGGTAGTTCCGGTCGTAAAAGAAAACGAACCGCCTCTTGTTCGAAACGAGATAGCCCGCGAGTTTTCCATTTTTCAAAACCCGCGCCTTGCGAATTCTATAACGCCTATTCATGAATCACCCGCTCCAGCAATGCAATTCGCAGCCCAAGGGGCTCGGCAATCTTAGAAAGCACGTCAATCGTCGGATTCGCCCGCCCGTTTTCGATAGCGCAAATAGTACGCAGGCTCACGCCAGACATCTCGGAAAGATCCGCCTGCGAAACAGACAGCGATTTGCGCCTTTTTTCGATTTCTTTGCCAAGATTCTGCATTTTTCACCGTTAAATTTGAAATATGTTGCGTATTTTAAGTTGAATATATAAAATTTAGGGGTGAAACGCAACAGGATACGCAATATAATGCGCAAACCACAGTTCTACATAGGTTTTGTCACATGCTACACTACAATAGACATTTTAAGCATCCCCGTAATACCAAGAGTCATCCCCAATACCCCAAGCCAAACCAAGCAACGACTTGAGCCATCGAAGGAAACGAAATCATGAAAACCTCCCAAAGATGCATCTATAATATCGGATATTCATATTCAAATGTAAACACATCAAGCTAAATAAATAAAACAGCCTCCTGATTCTCCCATTTTTATCCGCTTTACATTTCCATTTTCAATAACGATATAACAGTGAACACTTCAAATAATTCAGCAAATGATACTATAAGCGAATTATCAGACAGGGAACGGCAAATTTTCGATTCCTTGCATCTCAATCACCTCCTGTTCCATCGGGAGCGGATTCTTGTCGTCTTGCTTTGCGCCGAGCTGTTCCAGCTTGCGGCATGTAGTCAGTACGCTTTGGCCCTTTTCGGCAAACTTCGACATTCCACTTTTATACGCCTTCTGCGCCTTGTCTAGCGAATCGCCGATGGCGTTCATTTGCTTTACGAATTGCCCTACGCGGCTAAGCATCTCATTTGCAAGCTCGAAAACTTTCTGCTGATTTTCCGCCTGTTGGATTTGGCGCCAGGTGAGTTTCACCATACGCAACGCTGCATAGAGGGTCTGTTCGTCGGCAATAAAAACGTTCTTTTCCATGGCATCGCGCCATAGAGCGGGTTCCTCGTTCAAGGCCGCCCAAAGTGCAGCAGAGCGCGGGACAAACATGATTACGAAATCCATCGTCTTTTTAGGCGCCTTCACATAGCGGGAATAATCCTTTTGAGACAACTCCTTCACGTGCTTCTTGAGGCTTTCGATATGCTTTCTCAGCAAGTCTTTACGTTGTTCAACATCATCGCATGCGACGTAATCCATAAAGGCCGTCATGGAAACTTTCGAATCGACAATGACGTCTTTTTTAAGGTCGAGGTGTACGATGACATCGGGTCGCATGGTCCTGCCGGTTTCTTCAGAGTACAGCACGTTGCCGCCAGTATCGCGAAGTGTTGCCTGCGTTTCGAAATGGATTCCTTCTTGGAGGCCAAGCGATTCCAGCAGTTCTTCGAGGACGCATTCGCCCCAGTCGCCTTGCAGTTTGCTATCGTGCTTGAAGGCACGAACAAGGTCATCGGCGGCACTTTTGGTCGCGGCGTTCGATTCGATGGACTGTTTCAACACTTCCTTGAGCGAAGTGTTCGCGGCGGTCTGCTGCAAGGTCGTGTCGTTCATGGTCTTTTCCATCTTGGCGATGGTTTCCTTGAGCGGGTTCACGAGTTGCTCCATAGTCGCATTGCCCGTTTTCGAAAGTTCCTCGCCACGTTGCTTGAGCATTTCTTCGGTCGCATTTTTCGCTTCGGCCACAAGACGTTTCGAGAGTTCTTCGAAGCGGGCTTTCTGTTCTGCAAGAGACGACTGGTGGACCCGTTCCATTTCAAGTTTCATCGCGGAAAGTTGTTCTGCCGATTCCCTTTTCGCAGATTCAAGACGCTGCACCGCTTCGCTTTTTACAGCCGCCAGCTGCTGCGCAGCCTCGTTTTTCGCAATTTCGAGACGTTTCGCCGCCGACGCTTTTTCTTCGGCAAGAACTCTCGCCGCGTCTTCTTTTGCAGCCGACAACATCTTTTCGCTTGAAGCCCTCGTTTCAGCCAGCTGGCGGTTGGCATCCTCACGCACCTCTGCGACCAAACGAGTTTCGGCATCGAGCTTGCTTTGCAGCACTGCCACTTGCTTTTCGAGTTCTCCTATATTCCGCTGAAATTCAGAGGACTGCCGCCCACTACTCAAACGAGCCACCAAAAAACCGATGGCAATACCTAGCACAACACAAATAATCGACACAAAAACCGTCATGGCTGTTGTCATAATCAACTCCTGATAAATGCGGACATTAAATTATCGTTTCTAAAATTCAATTTGTCAATTTTTTTTACCAAAAAACTGTGTTATTGAAAAGAATTTTGCCCAAGATCCCTTCTGAATGGAGGGGTACACGCGAATAAGTTTTCTCGTAATTTTTTTGAAAATTAAAAAAAAAAAATTTAAGGACTGCTTAAAAATTTTATATTAAAAGACATTCAATAGGAGCGTTTATGCACTTATTCGCCGACATCACTGCATATTGGAATAGCTTGGCCCTTGACAAAAGCGAAATGAACAAGCCCATTTATATGTGGGATTGTTTCAACATCAACACCTATAGCATCAAAGATCTCGAAGATTATATCCACGAAATCGCGGGTGTCCTAAACACTTACAAGAAATCTAACGGATTGTACAAGTACGACGAAGACAGCGACAAATATATCGCCATCGACCCCCCGTTCGAAATGAAAATCTACGCGACATTGTATTTGGTCCGCTGTGCACTTATCTGTAGGCTGGCTGACGACTGGGATTTGATATACCGCAACGAATTCAACGACGATTTAGGCCTTGCAAACTACGGCAACATTTATTGGGGCGAACTCATCGGCACTGCTGAAAGGGGGTTAGGAAGACCACCTTTAGATTGTGAAGACGAATCCAAACATTATTGTGCCCGCATTTTGACCGAAGCTGGGTTCCCTCTGCGTTCTTTGCAGAACAAGAATTCAAAAGTCGTTCGAGGGCTAAGAAGCATCCAGTGCTTGCTTTCGGGTGCGTTGCCCCGGCATGCCTACGAAAAAATCTTGCAAGACTTCATTGCAAGCAGCAGCTTGATTAAGAACGACAATCGTTATTTTTGGCTCCCCGGCGGCAAGGCCGGTTGCAGGATTTTCTTTCGGATGGGGCTTAACTTGCTGGAAAGAGTCTCCAGCGAATACAAAAAACGCAATGGCGAAGTGAGCGAACTTGAAATCCTGAAAGAGTTCGGCTTTGACAACCCTTCAGAAGATGTAGTCGATAGCATCTTCAAAAATCATGGCACAGTAAGTTTTTCGTTTCCCAAACCAGCTATTGCCCCAGCAAAAACATTCTCCCCAAAAGATTCCTCAACAAACCGCCTTGCGGCATCGGGAACCGACAACGCCCTCCAAAACACGTCAAAAAGCGTTACAACCAAAATCAGCTCGACAGGAACGGGCCGGAAAATTTACAGTGTATGGAAAGGCAAGACTGTATAGGCAAAACTTTTTGGCAGCATGTTAATTTTTTTCTAAATTTGGGCACATGGCAGAAAAGAAGAAAATCCTCGTAATGGTCGCTAGTCCCAAGAACGAACGCAGCGGAACGCTTATTCCGACAAAAGCATTCGTCGAAGGCTTGGAACAAAACGGCGACTACGAAACAGAATACCTCTTTATTGACAGATTGAACGTTAAGCCTTGCCGTGGATGCCTCAGCTGCTGGGGCCGCGAGGATGGCAGTTGCTTCATAAAAGGCGACGATGTGCCTTGGGTGCGCGAAAAGCTCACCAATTCGGACATCGTTATCTGGAGTTTTCCTCTGTACTTGTTCGGCGTTCCTGGGCAAATGAAATGCCTGATGGACCGCATCGTGGGCATGGTGCACCCCTATATGGGGCAAAAGCTGAAAGATGGCGTAAATGCCAGAAACTCGAACTTACATGGTCTCCAGTTCCAAAAAGAAGGGCAGAAAATCATCTTGCTTTCGAGCTGTGCCTGGATGGACATCGACGTTGTTTATGAACCTATCCGCAAGCAGTTCGACATTATTCTCGGACACGAAGGCTACACGCTCATCGCCTGCCCACAAATGCGTGCGCTCGACCACCGCGGAGGCCCGCGTCGCCTAGCCATGCTCCGCGAAAAGTTCCGCAAAGGCGGCGAAGAACTCGCCAAAACGGGCTCGCTTTCTCAAGAAACCATCGACCTGATGCAGAAGCCGATTTTCAGCGACGAAGCTTATGTGACCCTCGTGACCGAATTCGTGACGCACATGTTCGATAGGGATGACAATTTCTAGCGCCTTCGGCGAGTGGTTTGTGGGCAGTGGTTAGTGGTTAGGAAGCTCGGTTTTGGCCGAGCTTTTTTACAAGGAGAAGCCGTCCCCATACGCGGATTATGACTACGTAAGGACTGAAGTCCTAAGTAGTCAAAGAGAACAAGTCTGGCATGACAGATAAAAGAGTGTGGTTCTCTCACGTTATGTGTTTGCGATAGAGCCGAACGGTCTTGTAATAACAAAATGCCCCGCCGAAGCGAGGCATTTTGTTGTAAAAGCAAATTCGCAGATTAGCGCTTGCTGAACTGGAAGTGCTTACGAGCCTTCTTGCGGCCGAACTTCTTACGTTCAACGGCACGGGCGTCGCGAGTCATGAGGCCTTCCTTCTTGAGGGCCGGCTTCACTTCGGCGTCGTTAGCAACCAATGCGCGGGAGATGCCGAGACGGACTGCGCCCATCTGGCCGGCGATGCCACCGCCACGAGCGGTAACTTCGACGTCCCATTCTTCAGCGTTGCCGAGGATGGCGAACGGAAGATTTGCAATCATGTCTTGCACTTCAGAATGGAAGTATTCCTTGAAATCACGACCATTGATAGTGCGCTTGCCGGTACCCGGCTTCAGGATCACAGCGGCGATGGCGTTCTTGCGACGGCCAGTGCCGCGGTAGATCTTCTTATTCTTTGCTGTAGCCATAGTTTTCTCCGTTCTAAATTAAAGTTCTACGACTTCGGGTTTCTGGGCAGCGAACGGATGTTCGGCACCTGCAAAAATCTTGAGCTTCTTGATCATCTTGTGGCCAAGAGCGCTGTGCGGGAGCATGCCCCAAATGGCTGCTTCGAGCGGTGCAGTCGGGTGCTTTGCCAAGAGGTCGGCAAAGTTGATCCAACGTTCACCGGCGATGTGACCGGTGTGGTGGAAATACTGCTTCTGGAGAGCCTTGTTGCCGGAAACAGCAACCTTTTCAGCGTTAACAACAACCACGAAATCGCCAGTATCGACGTTCGGGGAATAGATGGCCTTATGCTTGCCCATGAGGAGACGAGCAACTTCGCTTGCAACGCGTCCCATCGGCTTGTCAGCTGCGTCCACAAGCTTCCACTTGCGGGAGACAGTCTTCGGGTTTACCGTAATGGTCTTCATGTAAATCCTCTAGTGAGTGAAATTCCAGGGCAAAGGCGCCCCGAGAAAAGCAAGGTAAATATAGATGATTTCAAGACCCCGTTCAAGGGTAAAAAAACGTATTTCTTGAAAAAAGTAGTAATTTTAAGGGTTAAACGTTCTATCAATTGATAGAATTGATAGAATTGATATAGTAATTTTGGTTAATAGCCAATGGTCGATGGTCTTTAGTTGGTAGAAGACGCTATTGTCACTCTGGAAGCACGCAGTGCTGATAGAGTCCATTTTTTTCTGCATGGATCATATCGCTTCCTGTCACCCCGGAGAGAGTGCAACGACCGATAGAGTCAAAGCATTACAAGACTTTACCGAGTTCTATCGCCTTCGGCTCCAGAATGGCTGAGGTAACGTTTTTAACTCTTTCTGGATATCAAAATGAACCATATGATGGTTTCATAAAACATTTAACAGTCGTTTCTATAACGGTTAAAAAGTTTGTGAATCAATAATATTGGGTAAAAAATCTACCTCATATACAGATGATTCAAAACTCTTAGCGACAGACATTCCAACAGACCCTCCTGAAGCCCATGCGTTTAACCTATACGGGCGGCCACCCAAATTATAAAGTTTCAACAAATAACGTTTGCCCGAAACAAAGTCAATTGAATGTTCTAAACACCATCCAATTAACGGAATTGTCTCATTTTCAAAAGTCATATGTCCCGTCAGCAAAGCTCCATCTTCGGCAGAAACACCTACATTCACCTTTGCCGGAGTCCAATCATTTGGAAAACCGACAATTTCAATCCACAGGTCACCTTCCGCCACAACGCGGATAGATTCATTAACACGCAGTTGTAAAGGCCTTGCCGAATCACATCCATTATCATCTGGGCACTGAGGAGTCCATTTGTTAACAGGATTTGCAGACATTGTTCCTGCAAAGCGAAGATTGTCTATCCAAAGGGAATCAGCAGAATTCAAGACAATTTGGAAACGAATATCCGAATGAGGTTCAGCGAATAGTTCTAAAGCTTGAGTCGGCATGCCAAACTCATAGGACTTCCAATTTCCAAAATAAGGCTGTATATTTTGCTGTTGACCAATTTGAATTCGTTTATTGGATGATGGCACAGACATCCACAATTCAACATTCCCAATCCAATACACATTCTGCGTCTGGAGCGGAACAAATACATCCAAACTCATTTTTTCACCGACTAATTCAAAGTCTGCAGAAGAAATATTGCGACTCTCAATGGTTTTCCAACCAGCCGGAGTTACCAGGCTTTTCATACCTTCACGTTTTTTCTTTGAATCTAAAGAAAGCGTAGTCTCCATAGAATGCCAATCTCCGTCTATTTCAAAACGACCGACGGCAAATTCAGCATAGCTTTTTTCAAGCAAAAGCAAATCATAATTCGCCCCATTTGAATTAGAGCCGATTACACTAACAATATAGCCAGGCAAAGCGTATTCAGCCGCAAGAGGAACTGTAACAAAGCCATTGTCATGTTCCACGTTGACCGTGTAAACAGGAACTATCTTATCTGAAACGGCATAAATTACAATCTTATCGAATGATTGCAAATCCATAGAACTTAAGCGTAACGAATAACTTTTTCCAGCCTGAGTACCGACTATTTCAAAACGATCCTCATCAGCCCCAGACTGCAAGAATGCGTTTACTCGAGTTTCCGGAGGAAGCTGTATAAAGCTATTCGGAGGTCCTTCGCTGCAACAGCCCGTAACCACAAACTGGCCGTTCTGGAACAATTCAAATGGTGTATCATCCACCTTTTCAACAAATGGAATTGAATTGGGCAACGAAGTGCCTACACGAGTTGTATGAGCTCGACCATTTTTATTTGATGCAGAAATTTCCCACTGATAAGAGCCATTCTTATTAATAGTCGGAAGTGCAGCAAAGAAAATTCCATCACCAGCTCGAAAATCGCCATTAGCCCCATCATCATGCATTGTAATAGTCTGAACAACTCCATCTGGGTCAATCAATTTTCCAGTAACATCAACATCTGCCAAAAGTCCTCCGTCTCCACGAACAGAAGCGGAAAACGACCTACGCGAAGGCCACTCAAAAGGACCCATTGGATACATTTTTGCACTTAAAGAATGTTGATGATAGTCATTTGTTGCAATGATTCGATAATCTACGGAAGCATCACTCAACTTATTTTTCACCTTTACAAAAGGTTCAGACAAATTCGCCAAAGTTAAAGAATCAATTTCTGCGACAAAATAATTTTTTTCTCCAATATTTTCTCCATTTATTAACACCGGCAATACAGAACCCGATTTTGACACGATTTCAATCGGGTTATTCACAGAGTTTCCCGCATATTCGCCATACACCTTTGCAAGTTTTGTTCTAGCAGGAATATAAACCTCTGAAGAAACGCTGTTTGCCGTTAAAGAAGATGATTCCAGTTGTTCATTTCCTGAAATCGAAGAGATGGCTGCAGCCACAGCGTCAGCAACCTTCAAAGGTAAATGCTCCTCATTTTCGAAATAAGAACCACCCGTTTCCGAAGCTAGGCTGGAAAGCAGTTCTCTATCGGCATCCGCACCGTATGCAAATGCATGTATAGAAATACCATTTTCATTGAAAAACTTTATGACATCATCTTTTGTTCGAGTGCTAGCAACGTCAAGTCCGTCAGAAATTACGTATAAAACCTTCAAACTAGAATTTTTATCTGAAAAACTATTCCCAACAGTATAAAGTGCATCATACAAAGTTGTCGCCCCATTTGGACGAATTTGGTTTATAGAGGCGTTAATCACTGCTACATCTGGATTAAATCTAGGGGGATACACATCAAAAACTACATCATTGAAAGAATAAACCCCAACCAATACATTTGATACGTCATACTGCGTTTTGGGCAAGTAACCTAAAAAGCCTTGCGAAACAAATTTTGCAGCTTGTTTAGCCATCGACATTTTAGTAATTTTTTTACCATTTTTATCTAAAGTACAAATGTCACCACCCCCAACGCAATCCAACATACTTAAAGACGCGTCAACAAGAACAATAACTTCAACCTCGGGATTGTCAACCCACTCTATTTCCAAATATTTTTGCGCCATCGATGCGATTTCTAAATCGCTCTTGCCTTCAAATTCCACTTTCATGTATGGAAGTGTATAGGTGGGCAAGTTTTTTTCCTCATTTGGAGCACGCATCCATTTTGCGTATCCGTCTAAAACCCGCGCATTCACCTCGTCATAATTCAACAAATATGATTTTGCCGTATAGACATCAGAAGAACGCGGAGATCTATTTTTCAAGGATTTAAACCAATGCCTTGTATTATTTTCTATCGGCTTTCCATACACTAAATCGAAATCAGGATTTTTTTTCAACATTTCCCAACCCGAAATAGGCTGGCCATTTTCATCCCGAAAGGTCATTCCTTGAGGAGTCATTTCGTTTAAGTTAAATGGCGTGCTTACATTAGCCCATTGCCATTGCGTTTCACTTTTTCCACCATATTGTCTAGAAGCCGCAATATCATATGGAGAACATGTTATCGAATGAGCGCTGCATCGCAACGATGAAGTCGAAATTCCGTCAGGATACGAAATACCCCATATTCCAACTCCTGCATCTTGAATATCAACTCTTTGATCCATGAAGTCCTTTAAATTAAACGAATAAACTCCATTTTCTGCATCATCCCAAACTTGATCAATAACGGCATAGTCGCGGACGAGAAAACCATTATCAGAAAACAAAATTCCATTACCATAAGTACGAGTTACAATTGTACTTTCGCTCAACCCAGCAGGAATACGCCCACCATCTGTAGAGAAAAATATTACAGGTGCACCTGATTTTAAAATAGAAGTCATTACTTTGAACTCATTTTTATTTTCTATCCATTTATTTGTTATCGAAACCACATCATTCACAGGATTTGCTGATATAGATATATTATAATCTGTAGAACCATTTTTTAACAAAACAGCGCTTGGTTCCAATGAGTATAAAGGATATTCATCATGCAAGCCATATACGTAGTGCATCATTTCATGTAAAAAAATCATTGCCAAGTTAAATTCTAAATCATCCAAGTCGATGTTTTGTTGGTTTGTTTCCCTATCATCATAAAACGCAAGTCCACCATTATGTAAAAAACCGGCAGGACTAGAATTAGCCCTACCGCCATGATTTTCCCATTCAACATCTGCACTTGAACAAAACCGTCCATTTGGATAAAAAACAACACGGCCCAAATAGTTACCGCCATTGGTCGCCTCATAAATTCCATTCGCTAAATAACGAATAATATTTTCGTAGAACGGTTTTTCGGATAATGTCGGATCTTTTTCCAAACAAATCGTTATATCAATTGCTTCCTCTTTAGGTGAACCATCAGAATAAGTAGAAATCGTACGCACTCCACTAAATGTGGAATTACCGGCCAAAATTTGAGAAACAAGGATCAAAACAAGAAATAATTTATTCATACTTAATTATGAAATACATTCACCACCCATTTAACGCAAGAAAAAAAAAAAAATTACTTTTTTCTTTATTTTATTATGTTATATTTTTTTTATGCGTTTAAAAAACATCATATTGTCATTTTTTGCAATTTGTGGGAATGTTTACGCTTCACCTCCAGAGCCAGGTGAACATGGATTTGAAGCTTATTGTGATCTCAGGCCCATATGCATTCAAATTTCAGCAGCAATGGGTATGCAATTGTATTCTGTAAATACACAATATGAAAAATCTGAAATAAAGTATTCCGACCCAGACAAAAGTCCATCATTGAGTCGCACGGTAAACATTTCTGGAATTGTAGATTCTTTATGGGATAAAGAAGCCTACGTTTATGATGAGTATAAAAAAGAAAGGTTGTCAATCGGAATCTTATATAAAGGAACAAATTATGACGATATTTCAAATCAGCCTTTAGTACACGCTAAGCGCATTTCACTAAAAAAATTCAGAGTAGCACCAGGTGGCGACCCTTTTATGGAAAGCGTTCTTGACTCAAACTGGATTTATGTTCCTTTCAATTTGGATATACATATTTCGGACTCCATATCCATAGAAGGTTACAGCGCAGAGACTTCTAACTATTGTGATTCCTGTTTCTACACATACAATCCTATTGCGGTGGTTATCGGCAAATATACCATTTACCCCCAAAATTCATCGTCGATAAAAAGTACAAGAATACGTCAAGAGAACGTTATCAAGAAATGCAACCGCGATGCAACTGGAAAGAAAGTGAAAAATAGCACAGCGCGAAAGATAGTTTATTAACAACGCAACCGTTGCTCTGAAAGCACGCAGTGCTGATAGGTTCCCATACCTTCACTGGATTCCCTCCCTTTGGTCGAGAATGACGGTGATGGGAATCGGTCGAGGATGACACGTCCGCACCTTTCGTCTCTCGTCTAACTTCACTGGATCCTGCTCCTACGAACCTAAAAATTGTAGGGCAGCAAGCTGCCGACAATTCTATATCGCGTTGCTCAGGATGACGTCCACTTTCTACTGTCTACTGCCTACTTCCTACCGTCTACTGTCTACTATTCTTCCGCATGCTCGCAAGGGCTTTCGAACGGCGGCGGGCGGTTTCCTGGAGGTTCACGGCGACGTCGAATTCATCGACGATTTCGCGGCCAAGGATTTCTTCAAGTACGTCTTCGAGACTTGCAATGCCTGCAATCGCACCGAATTCATCAACAACGCCAACCATGTGACCGCGCTGTTTGAGGAACCGAAGCAAGAGTTTGTCCGTCATGAGGCTGTCGGGCACGAGTTGCATCGGGCGCATCAGTTGCCGGAGCTTCACATCGCGTTTTCCTTCGGCTAGTTTGTTGTAAGCGTCACGACGCAGCACAATGCCAATCCAATTGTCCTTATTGTTATCATAAAGCGGAACACGCGAGAAAGGCCAGTTGCCGCGTTCGTCAAGCGTCTCGCCGATGGTACTATCAGCCGAAAGCGAAAAGACGACTTGACGCGGCGTCATCACGCGACGCACCGGGAGCGACTTGAGCGATAAAATGTTCTTGATGACAAGCGCCTGCTGGCTGTCAATCACATCTTCGCGGAGACCAAGGTTCACAAGGCTATTGATGTCTTCGATGCTCACGTCTTTCTTTTCTTTATCTTCTCGCGTCCAGTGCTTGGTAAGCGTAAGGCAAAGCCAAATGATTCCCGTCCAGCCGAGAATTTTCGTGATGTAGTAAAACGGCACGGCGACAAGCGGAGCGCAAACTTTCGCCTGCTTGACACCAAGCGTCTTGGGAGTAATTTCGCCAAAAAGCAAAATGAGAATCGTGAGCACAACCGGGAGCATCATCGCCGCCGAAGGCGACAAACGTTTCACGGCCAAGGCGGTCGCCAAAGACGCGCCCACGGTATTCGCGACGGTATTCACCACAAGCACGGATGCGATGTAGCGGTCGATATTGTCCTTCACGTGTTTCAGATAACGTGCTGTAAATTTTTTCTGTTTTTCAAGCACTTCCACCGTCGAAGGCGGAACGCTATAGAACGAGGCTTCGGTCACGGAACAGAACGCCGAAGCGGCAAGGCAACAAAAAACTGTTAAAGCGATTTCGAACATAAGTAGTGGTTAGTAAACAGTGGTTAGTGGTTAGGTATCATGAATTTGTCTTTCCCCGCTCCGACGGGGAATCTCCGTTAACAATCAGGAGATGCCCGACTGTCATCCCGGACTTGTTTCGGGACAGACTTGACAATTCGCGTTTAAATTTTCGTTCACAACTCATCAATCACGGCTCACATCTAAAAGCAATGGTTCTATGGCCCAGAACTGCGTGCGTTCGATGTCGCGAAGGAAATCTTCGAGCGTTTTCGCATTCAATAGCGGTACGACAAAGGAATCGTCCGTATTCAATTGCACAAGCTCAATTTCTGTAGATTTCGGAATTTTAGCCATTTTGCGGACTTCATTCAGCGCATCATCTAAGCCACCCAAGCCTTGCACAAGCCCGGCCTCTTTCGCCTTCCAGCCGACCATCACGCGTCCACCGCCATACGCCGTATCCACAACCGCCTGCGGGATTCCCGTCGCTTGCGAAACCACACCGGTAAAGCGGTTATAGAAATCGTCCATGTATTCTTGCAACGCAGCCTTTTCGGTATCTGTCCACGGGCGTGCAAAAGAACGGGCATCCGCATAATCGTTTGTCTTCACCGGTTCATTGCGCAAGCCAAGCTTACCCATCAAGCCGGACACATCAATTTTACCGCCAAATATTCCGATACTTCCGACAATAGAAAACGGTTCCGCAATAATCTTGTCGGCACCGCAAGCGATGTAATAGGCCCCCGATGTTCCGCTACTCCCGATGCTTGCCACAATGGGAATATCGAACTTTTTCAAATTCTTGAGAGCACCCCAGATTTTATCGGACGCAATCGCGCTCCCGCCCGGCGAAGAAATCCGCAAAAGCAAAGCCTCCACGCCCATTCCCGGAAGGCGATGCAGACTTTCCATCACAGAGGCTTCCATTTTAGAATCAATCGTCCCGTTGATGTTCAAAAGCGCGACCTTCGCACGGTGACTCCAGCTTTCGTCAAAAATTTTCGTATTTGACGGCGACCACGTCCTAAAGCCGGCGTACGGAGCATCAATATCAAAGAACGTCTTTAGCGCATAAGACGGGACCTGGTCAATATAAAGCAGCGTATCTACAAGGCCCGCCTTTTTCGCCCCAATTGCCGTAATCACCGGCTTTTGCGCAAGCGAATCCAGCAAATCGACATTTGCAGAAGGCAATCCCTTCATGCGGGGGGCCACGTGCATGCGAACCATTTCCCAAATATCTTTATAAAGTGATTCTATGTTACCACGCGCATTGACCGACATGGAATCCGCCGTGTAAGGCTCCACCGCCGATTTGTACTCTCCGTGTTTCAGGAATTCCACCTTGACACCGAGTTTATCGAAAAATCCCTTGTAGAACGTAAATCCGCCCCCAAGCCCAAGCCAAGTAAAATGAGCCGAAGGTTCCACGACAACGCGATCCACGCTTGATGCTGCAAAGAGCACTGCCGGGCGAACGTCATCCATGTAGGCAATCACCATGCCGCCACGTTTCTTTAACTTTTGTACGTAACGGTTGATTTCTTCGGAAATGGCCAAGTTCCCTTGATAGCCCGAAAAGTCAAGCACCACAAGCCCCGCCGCCGGATCACGCAACAGATGTTCAAACAAGTTACGCACTTTCATGAGGCCGATAGAAGACGGAGCAATAAAGGGCATATTCTTCTCGACTTCACTCACCGTCATGTTCAAAGGCACACGGACTATCTGTGCCGAACGCGACGCCCGCGGATTTCGTGCCGCATGGAACCCGATGCTTCCGCCCTTCGGCAAAAAATCGTCATACACGCGAAGAGACGCATCCAAGTACCCGCCAAACGACGTGGAAAGCGTCAGCGTGTATTCGTCATCATCGCCGTGAATCGGCATCTTGAACCCGAAACGCATGCCGTAAAGGCCTAGTTCAAAAAGCAATCGATGTTCCTTCCAATCTTCGACATCGTAGCTCGCGCTGAAAAAATCGCCCAAGCGAATCGTCGCGCCCGCATTGTGGACACGTTTCATGGATTGTGGCCCCAGGTACAGGAGGTTTTCGCACGAATAACCTAAAGAAAGCGAACGGAAAGGACGGAACAAAATTCCCGGCGAATAAGTCCATTCCGTCCCTTTGAAATCGGCACTGCGCAGAGCCGTGACCCGACCGCCCCAAAAAACACTGCGGTCGAAAAGCGGAAATCCATGGGTCAAGTTCCAACGCGACTCGTCCATCCCTTCGCCGTCAAAGCGGTACTCGAAACCCGCCCCGATGCGGTCCAAATTGCCGCCCACGCGGAATTCGGTAATGCCGTCATCGAAATAGTACGAGGCAAGCGCCCCTTTGGAATCCAAAGCAGGAAGCCCCGCCGGGTTCCCGAAAACGCCATGAGCGCCTTCAAGCGATACAAAACCCGATTCGCCAGGAAGGTAAGCGTAGGACAGCACGGAAAATGCGGTAAACGCAACAGCAAATGTTGGAAATGCAAAAAAATTTATCTTCATCGTAAATATTTTAGTAAATTTAAAAGAAGGTGGAATTTGGGAAAGGAATAAACCATGAAAAACACAGCCCTTCTTGTTTTTATCCTTTCGTTTTTGCTCGTTTCCTGCGGGGATGATTCCGGCAATTCCGCTGACGATTCTGAAACCATAACAAACAAGACCGTTTCGGGCGTAGTGCAGTTCGGGCCTTTTGAAAAAGGGGCGACGGTCGCAGTCTATGAACTTGACGAAAAATTTCAAAAAACGGGCATCAATTACGAAAACGAAATTGAAAATGAAAAAGGCGAGTATTCCATAAACGTAAAAGAACTGAAATCGCGATACGCTTTGCTAAAAGCAAACGGATATTTTCACAGCTATATCACAGATAAAAAATCAATAGACAAAATCGCCTTATACGCACTTGCAGACTTGGGCGACCATAGCGAAGTGAACATCAACATCCTCACGCATCTCTCTCATAAGCGAGCCATCTACTTGGCGACAGAAAAAAAATTGCCCCTAGCAGATGCAGAAAAGCAAGCCGAAAAAGAAGTCTTGAAATCGTTTGACATCGATGAAATTTTTGACAGCACCGAAAACTGGAACATTTTCGGCAACAAAGACAAAAACGCAGCATTGCTAGCTTTATCCATACTGATGCAAAGCGTTTTTTTAAAAGGCAACATCGACAAAATTTTGGACGACATCGTCCTTGACTTTGAAAAAGACGGCATTTGGGACGATAAAAAAACAAAAACAAAAATTGCAGATTTTTTTTACGCGCTATTCGAAAAAACAAGATTTACAGAAATTAGGAAAAATGTTGAGGGAATATATCCTTCAGCCGATATTCCTTCATTTGAAAAATACGTGAACATTTTCTGGTGGGACAACTACGGACTTGAGCATTGCACTGACAAACGTAAAAACAATGTTCAAAAAAATACAAATTCCGCTAGTAAATTTGTAAATAAAAAATTTATTTGCCGCCCCGATATATGGAGGGGAGCTTCCGAAAGAGAAATATTAAACGACTCTTTGACAAGACTCAAAGGAAACGACGGCGATATCACTTTGGCTTTAAAAGTATGCTTCGTCTATGAGAACAATTCATGGAACGAAAGGGATATAAGCAACTGTACGCTTGGACTCAAAGGGTGTACTGAGCAACGCCAAGGGGAACTGGGATTAACAGCTAATAACAAGTGGTTCATCTGCGACAACAAAATATGGGTTTCCGACATCACATGCGAAGACGATCGGCCAACAAAGACCATCAAATTTAAAGAAGATACCGTGGGGTGGAAAGATACAACAGAAGGAGCTATCCGCAAAGGCAAAACGACAGATGTCATATACATATTCGACAAAAAGAATTGGCGAGTCGCAACTCTTCCAGAAGCGTCGCTTGGTGGCTGCACCAAGAAAATTCAGGATTCTGTCGGTTATGCCCCAATGCGGGAAGAGCAAGATTATATTGATTCCCAAGAATGTTATAATGCAATTTTCACTCCTGGCTACTACAAATGCAATGATCTTCATTGGGAAAAAGCTGATAAATGCGCATTTGGACTATCCCGATGGAAAAATTCAAAAGAAGGCGACTTTCATATTTTGGAAGAATGCGACAACAAATGCCATGTATTTGAAGATGGGAATTGGCGTTCAGGAAATCCAACAGAATGCATTCCCGGTTTAGGAGGATGTACAAAAAAACTCAATGGAACAATTAAACACGGGCCAGTCATAAAAGAAGGCAGAGAATGCATCCAATATGGTGAATACGTTTGCGAAGATTCCGTTACAATTGTGGATACCACAACAAAGACGCCCTATATTTGTACATATCCCTTTATGGATTTCGGTGGCTCGACACATGGACATTGGGCGCAAGCCTCAGAAGGTGATCTTGAACTTTTTCCTACACTATGCACTTATGATTCATACGGCAGAATTTTTCAAGGAAAAAACAATTATTACATCTGTGACAAGATTCGTCCAAAAATATTCACGTTTAGAAAAGCGACTTCAGATGAACTAGAAGAAAAATGTTCTATTTACAACTATGGCCAATATAAAACATTCAAAGATTCCAAAGCCATTGCAAAATGCGATGTTTCCGAAAGCAATGCGGAAACACAATTTTACGATTGGAATTTTGCAAATGACAAAAATCAAGGAACCATGACAGACCCAAGAGACAGTTCCGTTTACAAAACAATCGTTATGGATACACTCACTTGGATGGCAGAAAATTTAAACTATGCGGACAGCGTCAATTATCCAAGCATGCGAAAGCATAATTGGTGCTATAACAACCAAATTGATAGTTGTAAAATACATGGACGTTTATACACTTGGAGTGCTGCAATCGATTCAGTCTATTGGTCAACACAAGGAATAACTTGCGGCCATACAAGTAAAAGTAAATACTTCCGCTGCGGATTACCCGAAAGAGTTCAAGGTATTTGTCCTGTAGGCTGGCATTTGCCCAACAGTCACG
>JAEEGF011945211.1_pt1 | contig 26109 bp, 18 predicted proteins | sample 9134171 | NCBI WGS metagenome assembly JAEEGF01 (sample SAMN16246542, study PRJNA631951) | gut metagenome | biome: gut microbiome; feature: rumen; material: AP-attached | host: Bos | place: Iran: Karaj | collected 2018-10 | reverse complement strand
CTGCCTGTGGTTGATGAGAATAACCACCTCATGGGACTTATAACATATAAGGATATAACAAAGGCTAAGGATAAGCCTATGGCATGTAAGGATGCTAAGGGACGTCTGCGTGTAGCTGCCGGTGTAGGTGTTACTGCTGATACGTTCCAGCGCATGGAGGCTCTTGTAAAGGCTGGCGTTGATGCTATCATCATTGATACCGCTCACGGACACTCTGCCGGTGTGATAGAGAAAGTACGTGAGGCTAAGGCAGCATTCCCAGAGGTTGACATAGTTGTAGGTAATATAGCAACCGGTGAGGCTGCCAAGGCTTTGGTGGCTGCAGGTGCTGACGCTGTGAAGGTTGGTATAGGCCCTGGTTCTATATGTACTACTCGCGTGGTAGCAGGTGTGGGTGTTCCTCAGTTGTCGGCTGTTTATGACGTGGCTAAGGCACTTGAGGGTACAGGCGTGCCTCTCATCGCTGACGGCGGTCTTCGTTACTCTGGTGACGTGGTGAAGGCGTTGGCAGCCGGCGGCTACTCTGTAATGGTGGGTTCTCTCGTGGCAGGAACCGAGGAGGCTCCGGGTGAGACAATCCTTTACAACGGACGTAAGTTTAAGTCATACCGTGGCATGGGCTCTCTGGAGGCTATGGAGAAAGGTTCTGCTGACCGTTACTTCCAGGGTGGAGTGAAAGAGGCTAAGAAACTGGTGCCGGAAGGCATTGCCGGACGTGTGCCTTACAAAGGAACCGTACAGGAGGTTGTATATCAGCTTGTCGGCGGTCTGCGCTCAGGCATGGGATACTGCGGAGCAAAGGACATCAAGGCTCTGCATGGAGCTAAGTTCACACGCATCACTAATGCCGGTATGCTTGAGAGTCATCCTCATGAGGTGATAATAACCAGCGAGGCTCCTAACTACAGCAGACCACAGTAAACAGTTTCTTGTTCATGGCCGTGAGCTTCTCACGTATAAATAAACAGCTATAATGAAAAAGACTCTCTCATTTATCTTTGCTCTCGCCTCAACGGTCGCTGTTGAGGCGCAGACGGCTGACCCGGTGATAATGACAATAAACGGCAAGGCCGTGCCGCGTTCAGAGTTTGTATATTCTTATAAGAAAAACAATGGCGCGGATGTTATAGACCATAAGACAGTACGCGAGTATGTAGAGTTGTTTGCCAATTATAAACGTAAGGTGGAGGCGGCGCTTGACGCACACCTTGATACCTTGACGTCTTATAAGACAGAGTTCAGGCAGTATCGTGACCAGCAGGTAATGCCTACGCTGATAAACGATGCTGACGTTGAGATAGAGGCACACAAGATATATGATGCGGAAAATGAGAGGATAGGCGTTGACGGTATAAATGACGTCAGCCATATCTATATGCGTGTAAGGCAAGATGATGACGATGCTGTGGTGCAGCGTCAGAAGGAACGCATAGACTCAATATATCGTGTATTGAAGGCGGGCGGAGACTTCGAGACTCTTGCCAAGCAGTGCAGTGAGGATAAGGCTACTGCGCAAAGAGGCGGTCGCATGGGACAACTGGTAAAGGGCAGCTTCTTTGAGAAGTTTGAGAATGCTGTGCTGGCCATGAAGCCGGGTGAGATAAGTGCACCTGTGCAGACAGAGGTGGGCTTCCATATTATAAAGCTTAACGACCGCTACTCCCTGCCGCCATACGACTCTCTGCGAAACAATATCATGCAGTATGTGGAGAGAAGTAACCTGCGCAAGGACCTTGCGAAGAAACGTCTTGAAGAGATAGCCGTAGAGCGTGGCATGACCAACGAGGCCGTTGCAGATATGCGTGCAGATTCTCTTGCTGCCGTCAGTGAGGAGATGAAGTATCTCATACAGGAATACCATGACGGCTTACTGCTTTACGAGATAAGCAACCGCGAGGTGTGGGAGAAGGCAGCTAATGACGAGAAGGGCCTGGAGGCTTTCTGGAAGAAGAACAAGAAAAAATATACATGGGAAGAGCCACGCTTCAAGGGTATAGCCTATTACACCCGTGAGGCATCAGACGTTGATGCGGTTAAGAAATGTCTGAAAGGCAAGAAGTTCTCAGAGTGGACAGACCTGCTTCGTAACACATTCAATAAAGACTCAGTCTTGCGTATCCGTGCAGAGAAGGGTGTGTTCAAGAAAGGTATGAACGGAATCGTTGACCGTGAAATCTATGGTGATGCCACGGCTAAGATAAAGGAACGCAAGGACTATCCTAATACTGCCGTGTATGGTAAACTGTTGAAGGCACCGGAGGAGATGAGCGATGTGCGCGCTCTTGTGGTAGCTGACTATCAGGAGGCTATGGAGGCAGAATGGCTCAAGACGCTTAAGGCACGTTATGTCGTAAAGGTCAACGAGGATGTGCTATCTACGATTAAAGAGGAATAAACGAGATAATGAAGAAACTATCTTACATAGCTACCTTGCCGCTGTTGGCGGCAGCCTTGTCGGTGGCGGCCGATGACTCAAAGGAAACGAAGTCGGCTCCGGTGAACTATATAGACGAGGTGGTATGGGTGGTAGGCGACGAGGCTATACTTCGCTCAGACATAGAGGTGATGCGCCTGCAGGCGGCTCAGGAGAATGTAGATTGGGGTGGTGACCCTAATTGTCGCATACCAGAGCAGATAGCAGTGCAGAAACTGTTTATCAACCAAGCTGCAATTGACAGTATAGAGGTAACAGAGGCTGAGATTGCACAGGGTGTGGAACAGCAGCTGAACGCTTGGATACAGATGATAGGTTCCAAGGAGAAACTGGAGGAGTATCGCAAGCAGAGCCTGACAGAGATAAGGTCAGAGTTGCATGATGAGTATAAGAACCGCGAACTGGCGCAGCGTATGCGCAGGCAGCTGGTGGAGAATGTGACGGTGACACCGTCAGATGTGCGTTCTTATTTCAGTAAGTTGCCTGCCGACAGTATTCCGCTTGTGCCGATGACGGTAGAGGTGCAGATTCTCGCTATACATCCGCGCATACCTATAGAGGATATAAATAAGGTGAAGGAAGAACTGCGTGACTATACCGAGCGTGTACAGTCAGGACGTACGTCGTTTGCTACTCTCGCACGACTCTATTCTGAGGACCCCGGTTCAGCCCGCCAGGGTGGTGAGATGGACTATGTAGGCAGGGGAATGCTTGACCCGAACTTCGCACAGGTGGCGTTTAACCTCACTGACCCTAAGAAGATATCTAAGATAGTAGAGTCAGAGTTCGGCTTCCATATCATACAGTTGATAGACAAGCGTGGTGACAAGATAAAGGTAAGACACATACTGCGTAAGCCGCGAGTGCCACAGAGTGCTATAGACGAGACAATGCTCAGGCTTGACTCCATATCGGCAGACATCGCCAGCGGTAAGTTCTCCTTTGATGAGGCTGCTACGTTCATATCTGATGATAAGGACACAAAGAATAACCGCGGTATCATGGCTAATCCTACGGATGACGGCAAGCGTACTTCGAAGTTTGAGATGAAGGACCTGCCTACCGAGGTGGCACGTGTAGTGGAGAAATTAAGCGTGGGTGAGATGTCCAAGCCGTTCACGATGGTTGACAATCGCGGCAGGACAATGTGTGTGCTGGCGAAACTGCGCAATAGGACAGAAGCTCACAAGGCCACGATAACAGAAGACTTCCCCCTCATGAGTGAGATAGTGTTGGAGAAGGCACGTGAGAAGAAACTGCGTGAGTGGGTACAGGATAAGATTAAGAACACGTATGTGAGAATACCAGAGGAATATAAGGACTGTGACTTTGAATATGAGGGCTGGATAAGGTAACTATGAGCCTGAAAAATGAGGTACATATCAAATGACAAAATGAAAGCTATCATTTCAGAGTGTAAAAGCTATGCTTTCACACTCTGATTCGATAGCTTTTACAGTGTAAAGTGATAGCTTTCACGAGACAGTCCGGTATTTAACAGTGGTTAACATCTCGCGTTATAAAGAACAAGGGTATATTAATAATGTGTCAGGATTTTGTCGTATTTCCTGACAAAGTGTAAAAAGATAGAAAGACGAAAACAAAAGCGATTATAGTATTGACGTTGATGGTTGTTCTTTGCGCCTTTGCGGTGGCTAAGGGCAAGCGTCAGCGTGCGGTGGCGCGCAAGACAGATACGCGTGTATATCTGCAGCATGCCGACCTCCTGTCATACGATATGTATGGCAGCCATCCCGGTGCCCAGTTTGTGAAGGGCAAGGTGTCTTTCCTGCACAAGGGAATGCATCTTACATGTGACAGTGCCTATTACTATGAGGCGTCAAACTCCTTTGAGGCATACGGCCATGTCAAGATGCGCCAGGGTGATACGCTGACACTGGTGGGAGACAGAGGCTATTATGATGGTAATGATGAGATGGGACATGTGTGGGATAATGTCATACTGACTCACCGTGGTTCCCGCCTCTATTGTGATACACTTGACTATGACCGTATGTACGGCATTGCCGATGCTTACGGTGCTGCGGGCATCAAACTGACGAGCAAGGGCGACGTGCTGACGGCTGACTGGGGCAGGCATTATATGGACTCTAACCATTCTGAGTTCTATTATAATGTAGTGCTCACTAATGACAAGGGCTTGCGCATTGACACCGACACACTTATTTATGATGAGAAGACATCGCTTGCACATGTGACTGGTCCGTCGGTGATAACACAGAAGGGCAGCCGCGTGAACACTACCGACAGCTATTATAATACGGCTACGGAGCGCTCAGAGCTTTTCGGACGCTCTACCATATATAACGGTGCGCGTGAGATAACGGCAGACAGCCTTTACCATAATGACAAGACAGGCGATAACGAGGGCTATGGCAATGTGGTGTATCGTGACACCGTTAACCGTAATATGCTGACGGCAGACTATTGTATATACAATGAGACTACCGGTGACGGCTATGCTACGCGCAATGCGGTGGCAACCGACTATTCACAGGCTGACACCATGTGGGTGCATGGCGATACCATACGCATACACACCTTATATATTAATACAGACTCTGTACAGCGTGAGGTGTACTGCTATAATCATGTGAGGGCTTACCGCAATGACTTGCAGGCGGTGTGTGACTCGTTGGTGTTCCATTCCGTGGACTCCTGTATGACGATGTATAAGGACCCAGTGGTGTGGACCCAAGGCAATCAGTTGCTCGGTGAGAAGATACGTGTGTATATGGATGCTGCCACGGTGCGTTATGCCGAGGTGCTCGGACAGGCGTTGTCGGTGGAACAGATGAATGACTCCGTTCACTATAACCAGATAGCCAGTCAGGATATGCGAGCCTATTTCGTTGACGGGAAACTTCGTGAAAACTGGGCTGTGTCCAATGTGCAGATAGTGTATTATCCGATAGATGATGCCGACACCACCATTATCGGCTTGAACTATACAGAGACAGATACTATGAAGATGTATCTTACTCCTGAGAGAAAGTTGTATAAGATATGGATGAATGCCAGCACAGGAACGTTCTATCCGTTGACTCAGACTCCTCCGGAAAAGCATAAGCTGCCTACGTTCGCCTGGTTTGATTATATGAGGCCGTTGTCTAAGGATGACATCTTCATCTGGAAACCGAAGACGGCAGGTACAGAGCTGAAGGAGCAGAAACGTCGTGAGCCGCCAAAGAGAAAAATGTAACATTAAGAAAATAAGTTTCCGTTAGTAAGTCAGACAATCCTTATATTCTTCAATCTTTCAATTCTTCATGGATATCATACAGTTGCTCCCCGATTCCGTAGCCAACCAGATAGCTGCTGGTGAGGTGATACAGCGCCCGGCGTCAGTCATCAAGGAGTTAGTGGAGAATGCTATTGACGCAGGAGCGAGACATATTAAGATTCTTGTTTGTGATGCCGGCAAGGCATCCATACAGGTTATAGACGACGGTTGCGGTATGTCTGACACTGATGCCCGACTGAGTTTTGAGCGTCATGCCACGTCAAAGATACGTCAGGCTAACGACCTCTTTGCATTGCATACCATGGGTTTCCGTGGCGAGGCATTGGCATCCATCGCAGCGGTGGCTCAGGTTACCCTAATAACACGACGGGCAGAGGATGAGCTGGGTACACGCATCGTCATTGCCGGTTCCAAGGTGGTGAGCCAGGAAGTGGTGTCATGTCCGGTGGGCAGTAACTTCTTGATAGAAAACCTTTTCTTCAATATTCCGGCGCGTAGGAAGTTCCTGAAGTCCAACTCCACAGAGATGAGTAACATCATGCAGGCATTTGAACGAATAGCCTTGGTATATCCAGATGTGGAGTTCAGCGTGTATAACAACGGTACGGAGATGCTTATGCTGCATTCAGCCAATACTTCACAGCGCATAGCCGATGTGTTTGGTAAGCGTGTTACGCAGCAGTTGCTTACCGTTGATGCCGATACCACGTTGTGTAAGATAACGGGACTGGTAGGAAAACCAGAGACGGCGAAGAAGAAAGGCTCATTGCAGTATTTCTTTGTAAACGGACGCTATATGAAGCACCCTTATTTCCATAAGGCGGTGCTGAGTGCCTATGACAGACTGCTGCCAGATGGTGAGCAGGTGTCTTATTTTATCTACTTCACAGTAAATCCGGAGGACATAGATGTCAATATACATCCTGTAAAGACAGAGATAAAGTTTGATAATGAGCAGGCTATATGGCAGATACTTATGTCAACGGTGAGAAATGCCGTGGGACATTTCCAACTCAATGCACTGGACTTTGATACAGAGGGTAAGCCTGACATTCCAGTCTTTAACCTTGGTAATAAGGATATAGAGGAGCCGAGAATAGACTTTAACCCTATGTATAATCCCTTCAACGTGTCATCAGATAAAGAACGGAAGGGTGAGAGCTCTACGGGGAATGTGGGGAATACAAGTGCAGGGTCCTCTTTCCAGGGACGCAAGGCAAGAGGTTGGGACGACCTCTTTCCGGCAATGCCAGAGAAGGATGATGACGATATGATGCTGCCATTCGGAGAAGAAGTGCAACAGTCTGCAGTCGAGACAGAGGAAGTAGAAGTCCCGTCGCAGTCCATACATCGTGAGGCGCAACCGCTGCAGCTCAACGCACAGTACATAGTGATGCCTACCGATGCAGGACTGATGCTTATAGACCAGAACAGGGCCAGTCAGAGAATACTCTTTGAGCAGTATATGCAGACCATACAGACACACAGCGCTCATACGCAGAAGGTGCTCTTTCCTGATATCGTGCAGTTCAGCCCGTCTATAGCGGCAGACCTGCCCCGTATCCTTGAGGAACTGAGAATGCTGGGCTTTGACGTTACAGACCTCGGAGGCAACAGCTATACAGTGACGGGCATACCGTCAGGGCTTGGCGGACTTGATGCAGTACAGTTGGTTACTGACCTTGTGAACATTGCGGCGGAGTGTGGTACCACAGCCACAGAAGAGGTCCATACCATACTTGCCACATCATTGGCAAAGAAAGCTGCCACACCATACGGCGAGATATTGTCGGCTGAGGCGTTGAACTCGCTCGTTGACAAGCTCTTCAGGTGTAGCACACCTCGATATACGGCAGATGGCAAGCTGATATATGACATAATAACAGACGGAGAGATTAGTAACAGACTAAAATAAAGATATTTCTATATGGATATAAGCATTATAGCAGCAGTGGCGAAGAACAGGGCCATAGGTTTTCAGAACAAGTTGATATACTGGTTGCCGGATGACTTGAAGCGTTTCAAGCAACTTACTACGGGCAATACCATCATAATGGGAAGAAAGACATTTGACTCCCTGCCCAAGGGCGCATTGCCCAATCGCCGTAATGTCGTGATATCACGCACTGTTGACAGTCTGCCGGGCTGTGAGGTGTATGCCTCGCTTGAAGAAGCTCTAAGCCATTGCCAGGATGACGAGCATGTATATATAATAGGTGGCGCATCGGTATATGAGCAGGCTATGCAGGTGGCAGACAGACTGTGCCTTACGGAGATAGAGGATACGCCGGCTGAGGCTGATGTCTTTTTCCCAAGCTATGATGCAGGATGGGAGGAGGCATGGCGCGAGCAGCATGAAAAGGATGAGAAGCATGCGCAGCGTTTCGCTTTCGTTGACTATGTACGTGTAAAATAGAGGATATAACTAACGAAGATAAAATGAGACAGAAAATCTACACCTTACTTATTATGTCAGTCATGACAGTGTGTGCCATGGCTGAGACAATGCAGGTAAAGTCACCTGACGGTCGTTTAACTGTGGACTTTACGCTGACTGACGGCCGATTGACCTACGCCGTTTCTTATGACAACAAAGAAATGATACAGTCGTCGGCTCTCGGCGTTAATACAGAGATGGGCGACTTTACTCAGGGATTGACGCTGAAGGATGTGCGTCATTCCACAATTGACGAGGCATACACCATGCGCACCACGAAGAGCGGTGGCAACCACTACGTGGCAAACAAGATTGAGATAGATGTTACGGCAGTGTCTAAGTTCAAGCGCGTGATGACTCTCACTATGCAGGTCAGCAATAACGATATAGCGTTCAAGTATGACTTCAGCGGTGCAGAGACTACATTCCGTGATGAGCCGCGACGTACCACGGTGTATGGTGAGGCTACGTCATTTAATATGCCTGCCTCCACCACTACGTTTATCTGTCCGCAGACTACGGGCGACCATTACGGTTGGATGAGCACCAAGCCAAGCTACGAGGAGGAGTATGTGGCTGATGATGTGATGAACAAGCCCTCACGCTTCGGAAAGGGTTATACGTTCCCCTGCCTCTTCCGTGTCGGCGACAAGGGATGGGTGCTTATAAGCGAGACCGGTGTGGGCAGTAACTACTGCGGTTCGCATCTCAGTGACTATAAGGAGGGCACAGGCTATACCGTGGCATATCCTGACGAGACAGAGAATCATGGAATGGGTTCAGCCTTTCCTGCTATAATGCTGCCTGGCGGCACACCGTGGCGCACCATCACCGTAGGCGCATCATTGGCACCTGTTGCCGAGACCACAGTGGCATACGACGTTGTTAAGCCGCTCTATGAGCCTCATGAGGCATACAAGGCAGGACGTTATACATGGTCATGGCTTATATGGCAGGACAACTCTGTAAATTATGACGACCAGGTTTCATTCATCAATACCGCCGCAGCGATGGGCTATGAATACAGCCTTGTTGACGGATGGTGGGATACGCAGATAGGTAGGGACCGCATAGAGGAACTGAGCAGATATGCACGCTCCAAGGGCGTCAGCCTTATGCTGTGGTATAACAGTAACGGATATATCAATGACGCTCCGCAGGGACCGCGTGGAGGTATGCATACCAGTATAGCGCGTGAACGTGAGATGGCATGGATGGAGAAGATTGGCGTGAAAGGCATAAAGGTTGACTTCTTCGGCGGCGACAAACAGCAGACCATGCAGTTATATGAGGATATCCTCAGCGATGCCAACAGACATGGCATACAGGTAATCTTCCACGGATGCACCTTGCCGAGAGGGTGGGAGAGAATGTATCCCAACTATGTGGCATCTGAGGCAGTGCTCGCATCAGAGAATGTGTATTTCACGGAGCATCACGCACAACGTGAGGGATTTGAGTTGACACTCCATCCTTTCTGTCGTAACGCTGTTGCATCCATGGATTGGGGCGGAACAATAATGAACCGCTATATGAGTCGTGATAATAAGAGCAGGCATCGCAGGTACACCTCTGATACATTTGAGATGGCGGCAAGTATCATAAACCAAACGTCAATACAGTGTATCTGCCTGCAAGAGAGTAACCTGAGCGAGCTGAAGGACTTCCAGTTGGAGTTCCTGCGTAACGTGCCCGTCACATGGCAGGAGACAAAGTATATAGACGGTTATCCGACAAAGTATGTAGTGATGGCACGCAAGGCAACAAACCAACGGTGGTATGTCAGCGGACTGAACGGCGAGAGCCAGCCACGCACGCTCACACTCCGTTTGCCTATGCTCGCAGGCAAGACCGTCACTCTGTACACCGACGAACCTCAGAAGAAAGGCGAGCTGTGGCCTACTCCGGCAAAGCGCACGGTGAAGGTAGGCAAGAACGGCGACGTGAAGGTCACCATGCAGCCTATGGGAGGCGTGATTATAGTGGAATAGGGTAAGGAAATAAAATAAGTTAAGGAGTTAAGACAAATGTACTTGCAAATAAAAAACAAGTGACAGTAATGTCTTAACTCCTTAACTCCTAAATATCTTATAGAAAGAACAGTAGGTTACTTAGACAGTCTTATGCCGAGCTTCATGCCGTCCATGCTTTTCATCAGGCTGACGATGGTTGACAGCTGTGATACGTTAGAACCAATGTTCTGCATGAATGTCTTGAGCTTTGTGGCATCCATCACAATCACCAGAGTACCGTTGTCCAACTGTGGCGTTACCTTGCTTGGAGTCTTACGTCCCTTGAATGTCAGGGTAATCTCGCTGTCGTTGATGGCGTATGTGCCGGTCTTGATAACCTTTCCCTTCTTGTTTACGCTGAAGGTCTTGTCTTCCTTGAAAGTAATAGAGAGATTACCTTTTGTTATACCTACCTTGTTGAGGTAAGACTGCAGCTTAGTCTCGATGGACTTCGTAGCCACGCTGCTTGCAGCGCTCTTCAGGGCATTGTCGCTGGTGAACATCACTGCTGGCTCCTGATAGGTCCATGTACCGAGAATCTGCTGTGAGGTAGGCACTAACTTGCTGCTGATGATATTAGTCAGAGTGTTGAGTGTGCTGTTGCCACTGGTGGCATTGCTGGCGGCTGATGCCACTTTGCCGAGAATGTCTCCGATTTGTGCGTTGGCTGCGCTTGCTGACAACATGGCGCAAACCATTAATGTGAATAGTTTTTTCATGTCTTTATTGTTTTATAATGTGTTTTTCCACATAGTTGGTAAGATATACAAACTCCTCGTGAGTCAGTTGCTCCGGACGCTTGGTGAAGAAAGCGTCATCACTCTTGAAGTCGGGTAGCATCTGCTTCAGACTCACACGCAGCATCTTGCGGCGTTGGCCGAATACCGTCTTTACCACCCTGCGGAACAAATCCCATTGGCATCCCAGGTCGGTGCGTGAGTTGCGTGTCATGCGGATGACAGCCGACTTTACCTTTGGTGGTGGGTTGAACACTGTCTCGTCCACCGTGAACAGATACTCAGTGTCATACCATGCCTGTATGAGCACAGACAATATGCCATACTGCTTGTTGCCAGGTGTGGCAGCGATGCGCAGTGCCACCTCACGCTGTATCATACCCGTACAGCAAGGTATCAGTTCCTTGTTGTCAAGCATCTTGAAGAATATCTGTGATGATATGTCATAGGGGTAGTTGCCGGTCAAGACAAACTGCTGGCCGCCAAACACCTCTTTAAGGTCCATCTTCAGGAAGTCATCGCCGATGATGCCGCCGCGTAACTTAGGGAATGTCTCAGTAAGATAAGCCACAGACTCGCGGTCTATCTCCACACACTTGAATTCCCTGCTCTTAGGATAGAGGTATTGCGTCATCACGCCCATACCAGGTCCTATCTCAAGTACAGGTATGTCAGGACAGGCATCAACGGTGTCAGCTATACGCTTGGCAATGCTGAGGTCGGTAAGGAAGTGTTGTCCCAGGTGTTTCTTTGGTCGTACTTGTTTCATCGCCTTGCAAAGTTAGGAAAAAAAATCAATAGGACAAACTTTTTTTGCAGATATTCAGTTTTTTTTGTAACTTTGACATTCTGTTAGCTAATTACAACTGTCAACACTTGAAAGGTTATATAAATCATCGTGACTCTTAGGCTGCTGCGCAAGGCGCTCAACATAATAATACCCATATTCTTAGGCGGTGCCATCCTGTACTGGATGTATCGTAATTTTGATTTCGATAGTGTGCGTCAGGTGTTGCTCAGCGAGATGAACTGGTGGTGGATGTTGTTGTCCATGCCTTTCGGTGTGCTGGCACAGATGTTCCGCGCATGGAGATGGAAACAAGCTCTCGAACCGTTGGATGAACATCCCCGTACAAACAATTGTATGAATGCCGTGTTCTTGTCTTACGCCTCGTCGCTTGTAGTGCCGAGGATAGGCGAGTTTATGCGTTGTGCTGTGTTAAGGAAGAAAGACGGCACCAACTTCGCTAAGGCCCTGGGTACCGTGGTGACAGAGCGTGCTGTTGATTCCCTTATCGTCCTTGTGATAACGGCACTGGTGCTGCTGTTACAGATGCCGGTGTTCATGACGTTCTTCTCTCGCACCGGGACACGTATAGATGCGCTTGAGCAGTTCCTTGGCGGTTTCTCCACCGCCGGCTACTTCGTTGTGGCAGTGTGCCTTATAGTGACGCTGATAGGCGCATATTTCTTCCTTAAACGACTGTCGGTATATGATAAGATGCGCACCACGCTGTGCGGACTCATTGACGGCGTGATGTCATTGCGTAAGGTTGCCAACGTTCCTTTGTTCTTGTTTTACAGCCTTGCCATCTGGGCATCATACTTTCTGCATTATTATCTTACCTTCTTCTGTTTTGAGGGTACGGCCCATTTGGGTATGATGTGCGCCATGGTCACATTCATCGTGGGCAGCATAGCCGTGCTTGTCCCTACGCCTAACGGTGCAGGCTCATGGCATTTCGCTGTTAAGACCATGCTGATACTCTACGGTGTTGCCGATACCGACGCCCTCTACTTCGTTCTGATAGTCCATACCCTGCAGACATTGCTTGTGGCGTTGTTAGGTATATACGCATGGATATCCATAGGTCTTACACAAAACATGACTAAAGAAAACAAATAATACTCTCCCATTATAACCCTAAGTCACTATGAAAAAGAATTTATCCCGTTGCTTAATGATATCCTTGCTGTTGACGGTGTGCTCTGCATTGAGCGCCGTGACATGGTATAACGGCACAAAGAACGTGTGCTGTAATATCGTCGGTGCCCATTCGCCTGTAGTTGACATCGCCATGCAGATGTTCTCCTCTGATATGACAGCGGTGACGGGTAAGTCAGTCAAGGTGCAGAAAGGCAAGAAACGTGCCGGTGTGGGAGAGATAGAGCTATACCAGCTGGACCTTGCCAATGCCAAGACCATATCACAGTTAGACAAGCGTGGAGTGCTCTCCACCCGTCTGATGGACAACAAGGACGCCTTCTTCCTCGGCGTGCGTGACGGCAGGATAGTGATAGTGGGCAACAACGGTCGTGGAGTGGCATACGGTCTCCTTGAACTCTCACGTATGGCTGGGGTGTCGCCGTGGGTATGGTGGGGCGATGTGGTGCCTCAAAAGAAAGACATCCTTACGCTTGACGATACCTTCCAGACGCTGCAGTCGCCCAGCGTGGAGTATCGCGGCATCTTTATCAACGACGAAGACTTCTCCACCCTTATATGGGCAGACAATATGAATGAGGGCGGTCCCTCAAAGACTTATCCCAAGACTATAGGCCCCAAGGCTAATAAGCGTATCTTCCAGCTTCTGCTGAGGCTCAGGGCCAACTGCATGTGGCCTGCCATGCATGAGGCGTCCAAGGCTTTCTTCGCTATAAAGGGCAACAAGGAGATGGCAGACTCTTGCGGCATAGTGATAGGCTCGTCACACTGCGAGCCGTTGCTCCGTAATAATGTAGGAGAATGGGACAAGAAGGAGAGGGGAGCCTATAACTTCATCACTAACAGAAAGTCTGTAGTGCAGTATTGGACCGAGCGCCTGCAGCAGATGCGTGGCAGCGAGGGACTGTTCACCATCGGTATGCGTGGCATACATGACGGTTCCATGGAGGGAGTGAAGACAAAGGAAGAGAAACTTAGCGGCCTGCAAAGCGTCATCGACTGCCAGCGCGAGCTGATAAGCAAGTATTACGATAAGAATGTGGAGCAGGTGCCCCAGGTGTTCATACCATATAAGGAGGTGCTTGAGATTTACGAGCAGGGGCTGAGGGTGCCTGATGATGTCACTCTTATGTGGTGTGACGACAACTACGGATACATGACTCGCCTGAGCGACCCCCAGCAGCAAGCCAGGAAGGGCGGCGGCGGTGTGTACTACCACCTGTCATACTGGGGACGCCCCCATGACCATCTGTGGCTTACTACTACCCAGCCCGGACTGGTGTATAATGAGTTGCGCCAGGCATACGACCATAATGCCCGTAAGATATGGATTGTCAACGTGCATGACCCTAAGGTGGCGGCATACGACCTCTCCCTTGCTATGGACATGGCATGGGATATCAATAGCATCACGCCTTCATCTCTCAGGGCTCATCTGCGTAGCTGGATAAGACAGCAGTATGGCGATGAGGCTGCAGTGGTGGTTGCACCGCTGATGGAACGCTTCTATCAGCTCTGTGGTATGCGTAAGCCTGAGTTCATGGGATGGACGCAGACCGAGCTGGACAAGAAGAAATACGCGCGTGGACTGTCCCTGCCTCAGGGTACGGAGTTCTCCGAGACTGAGTTCGGCGGGGAACTGGAGAGATACCTGGAGCAATGGGAGGAGTTAGAGAAGGGCGTTGCTGATTTTGTTAATTCTGGCAGCGACAAGCGCTTTAAGGATGAGCGCTTTGCCGCATCGTTCTTCGCACATATCACATACCCTGTGTCATGTGCCTCTGCCATGGCACACAAGCATCTGCTGGCACAGGTGGGCGATACCCTGTCGGCCATGGAGGCACAGGAGAAAATCAAGAGACTGACAAGACAGTATAACGATATGCTTAACGGTAAGTGGCGTGGACTGATGAACAGCCATCCGCGCGACCTGCCGGTGTTCCAGGACTTCACGGTGGAGGACAGCGTAACCTTGCGTCGCACTCACAGCCGTCCGGTCAACTCTACAAGCCTTGACGGATGCGTGGTGCGTAATGCTTCCATGTATGACAGAGCGTTCGGTCCGGTACAGGTGGTAGAGATGTTAGGTCACAGCATGAATGCCGTGAGCATACAAAAAGGCTCGTCGCTGCAGTTCGTGTTTGATGCAGTGAGAGACGGCAACGCCGTGATACGTACAGCCATGATACCTACGCAGGCCAATGACAAGGGCGATATAAGATACAGCGTGAGCATCGACGGCGGCGAACCGGTGGTGTATTCCCTGAAGGAGCCATATCGTTCTGAGCGTTGGAAGACAAATGTGCTCAGACAGCAGGCGCTCAGGCAGACACCGGTGTATATCACCAAAGGTCAGCACACACTGACCATAACGGCGCTTGACGACCATATCCTGCTTGACCAGTGGATGCTCGACTATAAGCCGGGACGTAAGTTCTATATCTTCCCCATACAGTAATAGGGGGTGAGATATTTGTTGCAGAGGGAGTAATATATGTTCAATATGTGGTGTAAAAGCAAACCAAAGAGGTAGAAAGTGTTTGTGCATCACGGAAAAAACTATACTTTTGTATGAAATATCTATTGATAGTGCCGTTAGGCTTACTGTTGATAATGATATTGATGGTAGGCGGCGTTGCGTTGTTCCTTTCTACTGAGAGCGGACAGCAGTGGCTCTATGACAAGGGTCTGCAGACGTTGCAGGAGACTCTGCATACCAGGGTCGCCGTGGAGCGTATCAGTATCCACCTCTTCAAGGGTGAGATAGAGTTAGACAAGCTTCAAGTGGATGACAGACAGGGAGTACAGATGCTCAGTGTGGACACACTGCAGGCAAAGTTCGACCTGCGGCATATCTTCCAGCGTGAGATAGGTCTGCGTAACATCCGCATGAGTAATGCCACGGCGGTATTATATAAGGAGAGGCCTGACACTGCCGCCAACTATCAGTTCGTGATAGACGAGATGAGGGCGCGCAAGAAGAACAAGACGCCTGAGGAGAAGAAAGAGAAGAGCAGCTTCCGCTTCGTTGCTGATACACTGGTGGCAGAAGTGTGTCGTGCCAATGTGTCGTGGGATGTACGTTCCGCCACGCCGAAGCCTGAGGGCAAGATGGATGTGTCACACATTAAGCTCAAGGACTTCTCTGCCACTCTGTGCTGTAACCTCGAGAAAGACTCTGCAAAGAGCTACACCTTGAAGAATGCCGAGATTCATGAGCTGCACTCCAATATGCATCTCTATCTTGACAAGGCGGTGGTTAGGAACAAGGCGCAGCGGCTTAATGCCACGGCGGGAATATATGACATGGAGGTGTCAATAGACTCCTTGCGATATAAGTATGACAACCACCGGCCGCGAAAGAATACGGGTAAGCCCCACCGCGGATGGGTTGACCCCGGACACGTCACCATCGTGATGAATGTTGACGCCTATGTACACAAGATAGACAGCAGCGGACTCTCTGCAACGGTCAACAAACTGACGTTCCTTGAGAAGGAGAGCCACCTCGATATAAAGAACATGCGCACTGACGTGAATCTCATAAAGGACACGTTGCGCCTGTCTAACACAAAGATAAACCTTGCACACACGCAGGTGAACATAAAGGAGATAAAGGCTCAGCTGCTGCATGACAAGTTGCGGGCGTTCAGACTGATTGACGACTGCACCGTCACTGCCTCCGTGGTACTGAAGGATATAGCATATCCCTTTGGCATACCATTGAAGAACTTTACCACTCCGCTGAGGCTCAGCGTAGGGGTGGGCGGCGACCTGAAGCGCTTGCTGTTTAAGAATATCCGTGTCTCCACGCCTGACGGACGACTCCATGTATCGGGTAACGGCGACCTGTGTAATACGCTTGAGAAGAAAGCCCTGTGCCTGCACTTCAATAATATCAACATGAGTGCGCGTAACGGCATTAAGGAACAGATAGTGAACCATTTCGCCAAGCAGGTGCGACTGAAGATGACCAAACAGCTGGCAGCCCTTGGCGACGTGACATACAACGGCCACCTCGGCGTGTTCTTCAAGAGGATTGACGTGGGAGGAACGCTCCGCGCCATATATGGCAGCGTGTCGTTTGACTTCTCGCTCAATGGCTATACGCACTACATGACAGGCACCATGAGTACCGACGAGATAGACCTCGGCAGTATAATGAACGTGAAGGGACTGAGCATAGAGAACGCGAAGGCGTCATACAGCTTCAACATATCATCAAAGAGAGGACGTCCTAATGGCGGCAGACTGCCTCAGGGATGGCTCAAGGCGAATGTAAACGGAGCAAGGTTCAAGTTCCTGCGCTTCAATGATATATCGGCTGACATCGTCAGCAACGGCGTGGACGCCACAGGAGATATCATCGCCAAGGCAAAACTGGCTGACGTGATATGCGGAGTGATATATCACCAGACTGACAAGGACCAGTATTTCAGGGTGAAGCCTAAGTTCAAACTGAATAAGAAGACTAAAGAGAAAATGGAGGGGAAGAAGACCGAAACGCCCGACAGTGAGAAGGTGAAGAAGCCCTCGCTGTTCAAAAGGTTGTTCGGTAAGAAGAAAAAGGATGAGCAGTAATCAGCTGGCGCATCTGTTGATGTTTTGACTCTTCAACCAACTTTTTACATATAGATATGAATCGTTTGTTAACTTTATTGATTACATTCCTGTTCTGCGCTGCCACGGCAGGCGCGGAGAATTATCCCTATCGTTCTGATTTCCTGTGGGTGACATCGCCAAGCCATGCCGACTGGCTCTATGAGACAGGGCAGAAGGCTGTCATCGAGATACAGTTGTATAAGTATGGCGTGGCTGTTGACGGGGTAGAGGTGAACTATGAGATAGCCCCCGATATGCTTGACGCTACGGAGAAAGGCAAGGTGATGCTGAGAAACGGCAAGGCCACAATCAATATGGGCACACGTAAGACTCCCGGTTTCCAAGATCTTCGCCTTGTGGCTAATGTTGACGGCCTTACCACCAAGCACCATGTGAAGGTAGGCTTCAGCGTTGACAAGATAACGCCCTACACTCAGGAGCCTAAGGACTTCATGTCCTTCTGGGATGAGACGCTGAAACAATATCAGGCCCCCGTGGAGGTGAGTCGCGAACTGGCTAAGGAGTACTGCACCGACAAGATAGACTGCTGGCTTGTGAAACTCAAGACCGACCGTGAGCACTATATCTACGGCTATCTCTCCATGCCTAAGAATGCCTCTGCCGGTTCGCTGGCTGCAGTGATGTGCCCGCCGGGCGCTGGCGTGAAGACTATCAAGGAACCTCTGCGCCACAAGTATTATGCCGAGAACGGTTTTGTACGCTTTGAGACCGAGATACACGGCATGAACCCTACATGGAGCGAGCAGGACTTCAAGGATATACAGTCTGCCTTCTCCAGTCGTGACAACGGCTATCTCATTAACGGCATAAGTGACCGTGACCGTTACTATATGCGCCATGTATATGGTGGCATGGTGGCAGCCATGAGATACCTGCAGTCACTGCCAGAGTGGGACGGCCGTAACCTTGCCGTGCAGGGTGGCTCACAGGGTGGAGCGCTGGCACTCATCACCGCGGCGCTGTGTAAGGACGTGACACTGTGCGTGGCTAACCACCCGGCGTTGACTGACATGGCTGGCTATGCGGAGAAGGGACGCACCGGAGGCTATCCTAACTGGAAGGACTCCGGCATCCTCTCACCACAGAATATAAAGACATTGGCTTATTATGACGTCATCAACTTCTGCAGGTATGTGAAGTGCCCGGTGCGCATGACGTGGGGATATAACGACTCCACCTGTTCGCCTACCACCTCATACGCCGCATGGAACACGCTCAACTGCCCCAAGGAGCCTTTCATCACTCCTATCAACGAGCACTGGACCAGCGAGACGATGGAGCGTCAGCACATGGAATGGATAAAGAGCAAGCTGAAGTAAGGCATGCATATAATAGAAAAGGCGAAGTGTAATCACTTCGCCTTTTTTGTGCTTATATATTAAGGTGTGCTTACTTCACGTTACCCACCTTGATAAGATACTCAGCTATCTGCACAGCGTTGAGAGCTGCACCCTTCTTAATCTGGTCGCCAGAGAGCCAGAAGGTAAGACCGTTGTCGTTGGCGAGGTCCTCACGCACACGACCTACATATACGTCGTCCTTGCCGGCGGTATAGAGAGGCATTGGGTAAGGCAGTCCCTCCATTGTCTCCTTGGTAGCGTCAGCGTTAGCCTTTGCACCTACCTTCTTAGGGTCATCGATGAGAGTTACGCCAGGAGCGTTGCGCAGAGCCTCCTGTGCTGCCTCTACAGAGATAGGCTGCTCTGTCTCAATCCATACAGCCTCAGAGTGAGCGCGGAGAGATGATATGCGTACGCACATTGCTGAGCAACGAGCGTCGGTGTGCATAATCTTCTTTGTCTCGTTAAACATCTTCATCTCCTCCTTGGTATAGCCGTTGTCCTGGAACACGTCTATCTGAGGTATCACGTTGTATGCCAACTGATATGCAAACTTGTTTACTGTAGGCTGCTCGTCATTTGCCAGCTCCTTGTACTGCTGCTGCAGCTCTGCCATAGCGGCTGCGCCGGCACCTGATGCTGACTGGTATGATGCGATGTGTATGCGCTTGATGTGAGAGAGCTTCTCCAGTGGCTGCAGACATACCACCATCATGATGGTTGTGCAGTTAGGGTTGGCGATGATGCCGCGTGGGCGGTTCAGTGCGTCCTCGGCGTTACACTCAGGAACTACCAAAGGCACGTCGTTGTCCATACGGAAAGCTGAAGAGTTGTCTATCATCACTGCGCCATACTTGGTGATGTCCTCGCAGAACTCCTTAGAGGTACCGGCACCTGCGCTGGTGAAGGCTATGTCCACGCCCTTGAAGTCGTCGTTGTGCTGTAACAGCTTCACCTCATACTCCTTGCCGCGGAATGTGTATTTTGTTCCGGCAGAGCGCTGTGAGCCGAATAATACCAGTTCGTCAATCGGGAAATTCCTTTCATCAAGGACACGGAGAAACTCCTGTCCTACGGCGCCGCTGGCGCCAACAATAGCTACTTTCATTTTATATCTTTTATTTTTAGTGTCTTCGTCTTGTTTGCGTAGTCCTTCCGCAGAAAACTATTCCAACTTGCAAAATTAATAATTTTTGTTGAATAATAGGTGTTTTTCTGTAATTTTTTTGATATTTATTAGGTGTAATGTTTGTGTCGTGAAAATGCCAAATCGCTAAAATGTCCTATTCACGCCTTCTTCTTAACGCCTCATGCTTGCGATATTTCAAAATAATTTCCTGCTGGTCGCATACAGCGAAATCTACGGAGGTTTGTAACTATCTGATAATCAGTAGCAGGTTGTAAAAAAGCATAAAAAAACGATAGTTTTTGTCCTCTAAAAGCTATGCTTTCACGTTGTAAAAGCTATCGAATGACACCCTAAAAGCTATGCTTTCTCACTGTAAAGTGATAGCTTTCACGAAAAAGAGGGTGCGAAAAGTCATTTTTCCGCACCCTCTTTCCGTTTTTTACCCCTCATTCTCTCCTATTTTACGTTTTTCCGTTGACATGATTTTAATCAAGCAATGACAAAAATGTCCTATTCTATGTAGTTCGTCCGCTCTACGGATTTTAGGATTGATATTCTTTCGTCTTTCTATAACAAGAAATCCCTGAATCCTTGAATCCTTAGAATGATTTTCCGGCGACAGTTTTCTCTAAGGATTTTGGGATTTTAGGATAGCTATTCATTTGTTTATTCAGTAACAAAAATTCTAAAATCCTTGAATCCTTAGACTAGACAATGAATATCCACTACTCTAACGGATTTCTCCGTTTTCGTCTTTCGTTTTCGTTTTCGTCTTCGTTTAGCAATCTGTGCAATCCTTTCACGATCCGTGTAATAGCGAAGTTCGTGCGGAGCCAAATCCGTTTAATCTGTTTAATCTGTGGTCCAAAAAATATTCGTCTTCGTTTTCGTCTTCGTTTTCGTTTAGTAATCTGTGCAATCTGTGGTTCAAGAAATATTCGTTTTCCCTAAACCCCGTCAATCTCCTTCTGCAAGGCGTTGAGGAACTGTGCCGCCTCGCCGCCATCCATCTGGGTGTGGTGGAACTGAAATGATATGGGCAGGGTTGTCTTGAAGAAACCACGACGATACTTTCCCCACGCCAGGAACGGATTGGCAAAACGACCAGACCACTGATTGACGATAGTGTCCAGTTCGGTGGCTATCACTACAGAAGTGCCTACTACAGCTCTGTCGTTGTCAGACAGGTCGGTACACTCAGCGACAGCCTTTGCCGTCATGCTGTCATAGGCATCGCGAAACTGAGCGAAATCATTATCAAAAGGAATGTCGCAGTAGTTCAGTCCGCCGTTTTTGTTCTGCACTATGACATCCACCGCCAGTGAATCATACTGCATCAGCTTGCCGTCAACGGGCAGCAGGTAGAACTCCTGAATGCTGCTGGCAGCACGTGCGATGCACCAGCACATAAGCATATTGAACTTCAGCTTGCGCCGACGGCTGATTCTTACCAGTCGGCTTACGTCAAACGTCTTCACCAATGTCACCATAGGCATGGGCGACTGCATCCACAGCTCGAAGGCCATGGCACGGTTGGTGGTCTTGGGGTCAACCTCTTTCTTCATTATATAGTGGTTCTGTCATTCCTGTCTCGTAAGTTTTCAACTTATAGCTCACTCTTTAATATCTTCCAATAGCCGGTCCTGTCGCTTATACCGAACTTAAACCGTAAACCGTAAACCATAAACGTTAAGCAAAGATAGTAAAATTTATTCAAAAGTGGGCACAATACGGCTCTGTTGCTAATATTTTTTCTTTGACAGGCTTTTTATATCATATTTTTTTGTAAATTTGTATGCTGAAAACTAAAAAAGACCTAAATATACTAAATGACCAGTCCCAAGATAATAGAACTACCTAAATACTGTGAAAGGAGCGGCAACCTCTCTGTAATAGAGGAGGGAATTAATGTGCCCTTTCAGATAAAGAGGGTGTTCTGGATTTACGATGTGCCGGGAGGTGAGAGCAGGGGAGGACATGCCTACAAGACAGCCCAAGAGTTTATCACGGCGCTGTCGGGAAGCTTTGACGTACACCTGGATGACGGGACGGAGAGAAGAACGTTTCACCTGAACCGCTCGTATTACGGACTGTACGTGCCACAGGGAATGTGGAGGGAGATGGATAATTTCTCTACCAACTCGGTGGCGATGGTGGTGTCGTCGTCGGAATATGCGGAGGAAGACTATATCCGTGAGTATGACGAATTTAAGAAATGGAAAGATGAGAAGAAGTAATGTCTATGACTGCACGGTGGTGGAGCTGGACAAGCACCATGCACCGCAAGGCAATATATCTGTGGTGGAGGGCGGAAAGACGGTGCCTTTCAGCGTGAGACGCGTGTACTACCTGTATGACGTGCCGGGGGGAGAGTCGCGCGGCGGCCATGCCCATAAGACGCTCTCGCAACTGATGGTGGCGGTGAACGGCAGCTTCAGGGTGACACTGGATGACGGTAACGTGAAGCGTACGTTCATCCTTGACAGACCGTATCAGGCCCTGTATATAAAGCCGGGGATATGGCGACAGCTGGACAACTTCTCGTCGGGGGCAGTGTGTATGGTAATGGCATCGGAACTGTATGATGAGGATGACTATATACGCGACTACGACGAGTTCCTGAAATACGAGAAAATAATAAGTTAGAAGAATGATTCCTTTCTTGTCTCTGAAAGATGTCACGGGGCTTCATTCGAAAGAGATTAATGAGGCCGTAAGCAGGGTGGTGAACAGCGGTTGGTATCTGCAGGGCAGAGAGAACGGGCTGTTTGAACGGCATTACGCTGATTTCATCGGTACGAGGTGCTGCGTGGGATGCGGCAACGGACTGGATGCGCTGTCGCTTGTCTTCCGTGCGTATATGGAATGGGGAGAGATGAGCGAGGGTGACGAGGTGATAGTGCCTGCCAATACGTTTATAGCTACGGTGCTGGCAGTGACAGATAACAGACTGAGGCCAGTGTTGGTGGAGCCTGATGCCGCAACGCTGGAGATGGATGTGGAGAGGATAGAGAGCGCTATAACTGAGCGTACCCGTGCCGTCATCGTAGTACATCTGTATGGACGTAATGCTTACGATGACAGGATAGGTGATATATGTCGCAGGCATGGCTTGAGACTGATAGAGGATAATGCACAGGCGCATGGCTGCCGCCATACTGACGGAAGAAGGACGGGCAGTCTGGGTGATGCGGCGGCGCACTCGTTCTATCCGGGGAAAAACCTCGGGGCTTTGGGTGACGGCGGTGCTGTGACGACAGATGATGAGAGACTGGCTGACACCATAAGAACGCTGGCTAATTACGGTTCGGCGAGAAAATATGTATTTGACAGCAAGGGACGAAACAGCAGACTGGATGAGATACAGGCTGCCGTGCTTGACGTGAAGCTGAGGTATCTGGAGGAGGATAACCAGCGCAGGCAGGACATAGCACGATATTATTATGAGCATATAGAGAACCCTCTTGTAACCCTGCCGCGTAGACTGGATGATGAGCAGAATGTGTATCATATATTCCCGGTGATGGTAGGAAACGGGGGACGTGATAGTATGCGTGAGTGGATGAAGGAAAAAGGTGTGGAGACGATGTGTCACTATCCTGTTCCTCCTCATCTGCAGAGGTGTTATGAGAGTGAGGCGTGGAACAGCCCGCGGTTGCATCTGCCGCTCACGGAGCGGATGGCAGAGGAGGAACTGAGTCTGCCTGTTAGTCCGGCGATGACGCTGGAAGAGGCGGCTGAGGTGGTGAGGCTGGTAAATGAATACAGATGTTGAGACATCTTTACACCTTATATATAATATATAGTAGGTCTGGATGACTGAAATAAAATAGAAAACCTTAAATCAATGATTGAACTGACACAATACTTCCCGATTACTAACCCTACGATGATTTTCTTCATCGTACTCATTACTATCCTTTTTGCGCCGATAGTGATGGGAAAACTGCGTATTCCGCATATCATTGGCATGGTGCTGGCGGGTGTGGCGCTGGGACAATATGGCTTTGATATTCTGGAGAGAGATTCCAGCTTTGAACTCTTCGGACGCGTAGGACTGCTCTATATTATGTTCCTTGCAGGCATAGAGATGGACCTGCAGGGACTGAAGAAGAATGTCTCACAGGTGGGCATATTCGGTATCTTTACCTTTGCAATACCTTTCGTTCTTATGTATATGGCGTCGGTGTGGGTGTTGGGATACTCACATCTGGCTTCGGTGTTGCTGAGCTGTATAATGTCAACGAACACTTTGATAGCTTATCCTATAGTGGCAAGGTACGGACTGCAGAAGCATAAGGTAACGACACTCTCTGTGGGAGCGTCGATGCTGTCATTGCTCATTACATTGATACTCGTGGCTGCCACGACGGGAGCTGTGCAGGGAGGGGAAAGACCGGGAGTGGTGTTCTGGCTTCTTTTCCTGGTAAAGTTCGTTGTGTATTGTGTGCTGCTTCTCTTCATGATACCAAGGCTCACGCGTTGGTTCCTGAGGATGTACAGCGACTCAGTGATGCAGTTTATCTTTGTCTTGGCTATCATGTTCCTCAGTGCAGCGCTGAGTGAACTGATAGGACTGGAGGGTATATTCGGAGCTTTCTTCAGTGGTTTGATACTCAATCGCTATGTGCCGCCGTTGTCTCCGCTGATGAACAGAATAGAGTTTATAGGTAACGCGATATTTATTCCTTATTTCCTTATCGGAGTGGGTATGCTGATTAACCTCAGACTGCTTTTCGAAGGGGGCGGCATTATCACTACAGTTATATGTATAGTGGTGGTGGGTACCTTGGGTAAGGCGCTGGCGGCGTATCTATCTTGCTTCGTGGTGAAACTGTCTTGGTTGGCAGGACACCTGATGTTCGGCTTGACATCTGCGCATGCGGCGGCTGGTATAGCCATCGTGATGATAGGTATGAAGACACAGGTGGACAATGGGGTGTATCTCGTGGGCGACGAGATGCTTAACGGCGTCGTTGTGATGATTCTCTTTACATGCATAATCTCAACCGTCGTTACTGACAGGGCGGCGCGACAGGTGGTGCTGCTGAGAGAGAAGGATGGCATGGATGATGGTGATGACAACGGCAAGAGAGGAAATGATGAGAAGATTCTGTTGTCGGTAAAGTATCCTGAGACGGCGGCTACGTTGCTGAATCTCGCGATACTTATGCGTAACCCGAAACTAAACAGAGGACTGATAGCCCTCAATGTGGTATATGATGACGCTGAGGCTGATGCTAACCAGCGCCGGGGCCAACAGTTGCTGGATGATATAGTGCAGCGTGCCAGTGCGGCTGATGTAAGGGTGCAGACTCAGGTGAGGCTTGCTACTAATATAGGTAATGGCATTAAGCATGCCTTTAAGGAGTTTGACTGTTCTGAGGTTATATTCGGAGTGCACATGCATCCTAACTCAAGTCGTGTGTTCTGGGGCGACTTTGCGCAAAGTGTGTTTAACGGATTATCAAGGCAGATAATAATAGCCCGTTGTATGCAACCGTTCAGTACGCTGAGGGCTGTCAAGGTGGCTATACCGTCAAGGGCTGAGTTTGAACCAGGATTCTACAGATGGCTGGAGAGGTTGTGCAGGTTCGTGCAGGCTATAGGCTGTCGTATCGTGTTTAACGGCAGGGAGGATACTCTCGCCTTGGTAAGAGAGTATGTTAATGAGCAATACCAAAGCGTGAGGGGCGAGTATGTCTCTATGCCAAAGTGGGTGGGATTGATAGATTTGGCGGAGAGTACCAATGCCGATGAGATGCTTGTGGTAGTGACGGCAAGACAGGGAACGGTCTCTTATAAGGCTGCTTTGGAGTCGTTGCCGGAGGAACTGACAGAGCATTATCATGGGAAAAACCTTATGATTATCTTCCCAGATCAGTATGGACCGGCTCCTGATACCTTCACTTTTGCCACAACTTCACACCGTGAACAGTTGTCTGCTTATCATGAGCTGTTGATATGGCTTAGAAGGAAATTTACCAAGAAATAGTTCATTTTCGTTGACTTGCATCAATTCAGCTATGGTTTTTCAAAAAAAAACCTCAAAACATTTGGAGGATTGCGTAAAAAGCTATACCTTTGCACTCGCTTTCGCCCAAACGGGAGAAACGCAAGCGATACTTGAAAAGATTACATAAAACAGAAACTTTGTAGTAGTACGAGAAGCTTCCGGCATGTGCAT
>JAEEGF011485735.1_pt1 | contig 26114 bp, 21 predicted proteins | sample 9134171 | NCBI WGS metagenome assembly JAEEGF01 (sample SAMN16246542, study PRJNA631951) | gut metagenome | biome: gut microbiome; feature: rumen; material: AP-attached | host: Bos | place: Iran: Karaj | collected 2018-10 | reverse complement strand
TGCGGCGTCTCCCTGCATTACACCGATCTGAGCATCTTCCCACATATAACAGAAGCGGTTTCCTACGGATTTTGCTGCCATGACGATATATGCTCCGCCGTATGCTTTTCGCAGAATGAACGAGAGAACAGGAACTTTTGCGTTTTCGAATGCCCGGAAGAGTGCTGCGCCCTTAGACAACAGGTTGTGATGCTCCTGATCCTTTCCGGGCAGGAATCCCGGAGTATCGGTAAGTACGATGAGTGGCAGGCCGAGCTTATCGATGGTCTTTACGAAACGAGAGGCTTTTTCTGAGCCTTGGACATCAAGTGTTCCGGCCAAGTAAGAAGGCTGGTCGGCCAGAATGCCGCAGCAGTATCCGCCGATGCGTGCCAGACCGCAGACAATATTGGGAGAATAGTCTCTTTGCAGTTCGGTGAAATCGTGTTCGTCAGCGATTTCCATGATGAGTGGACGGATATCATATTGCTGTTTGGGATCCTGTGGTACGTGAGATTCGATAAGGCGCATCTGATCAGAGGGTGCTTTTTTCTTTTGAGTTATCAGATTCATCAGGTGTTTAACCTTTTCGAAACAATCTTTTTCTGTCTCGCAGAGGATATGACAGTTACCGGTCTTTTTGCTGTGGACAGCAGCGCCTCCCAGTTCGTCCAGCGTTGTCATCTCTCCGGTCGAGCGTTTGATAACATTGGGGCCGGTTACGAACATCTGAGAGATGCCGTTTACCATGAATACGAAATCGCACATAAGCGGTCCGTAAGCGGAACCACCGGCACAGGGCCCCAGTACCAGTGCTATCTGGGGGACTTTTCCTTCCAGTGCCGCATGTCCCTTCAGGATGTCGGCAACACCGTACAGGGAGTGGACTCCGTCTTCAAGTCTGGCTCCTCCGGAGTCATATACTGCGAGGAAGGGCAATCTGTGTTCAAGGGCGTTCTGCATCCTTTCCAAGACGAAGCGGCCGCCCTCTTTGGTGATGGAACCGCCTTTGACAGAGAAATCCTGGACAAAGAAAGCGACATCGGTGCCATTTATCTCCCCGGTGCCGGCCAGCACAGAACCGTCAGTGCTGTAGTCAAAGACTGCAGTGTCTCTGTCAAAGAGCAGGTTGATCCTGGATGCTGCTGAAAGTTTTTCCATCTCAAATGTCTTTTTATGATGAAGTATTCTATCTTATATAATAAATGTATCACGAGTTGAGAGGACAATGCATTGATCCTTTATTTTTCTGTAACCGGTAATTCTGAATATGTAGCAAAACGACTGGCTGCCGCTCTTGATGACGAAGCCATTTCCATAACCGAATGTATCAGGAACGAAAGATATCTCTTCAAGATCAAGGAAGGGGAGGATATCGGTCTGGTTGCCCCGGTATATGGCTGGCAGCTTCCGTATTTGGTAGGAGATTTCGTCAATAAGAGTACTTTTGAGTTCTCTGGAACACCTTATGTTTATTATGTGGCTACTTATGGACGCAATGCCGGTAATTCAGCCAATAATGTCAAAGCAGATTTCGAGCATCACAAGCTGAAACTGAAAGCTCAGTTCGGCGTCAAGATGGTCGATACTTATACTCCTTTCTACTATGTTAACGATGCCAAGGACAATGCCTCGATCGAAAGGAAGACTGAGCCTCAGATCGATGAAATCATCGAGCATATCAAGAATAAAGATGCCGATAAATACATCAAGGATATTGCTTCCCCCTTGGCTGCCAGGATCGGCCAGGCTGTCTATGAGAAGGCCAGACAGACTTCTAAGTTCGTGGTCGGAGATGAGTGCACCGGCTGCGGACGCTGTGAAGAAGTGTGCCCTGAAGGTGTCATCAAGATCTTAGACGGCAAGCCCGAATGGAAGGCTAATCAATGCCTATTGTGTCTGGCCTGTTATCATCACTGTCCGACCAACGCCATCCAGCACGGCAAATCGACAAAGGGCAAAGGCCAATACATTAATCCTAATATCTAGTTTTTGCTTCAGCTATTACGCTAATTAGCTTCGTTTTGTTAAAACTTAACAAATTTTTATTAACTTTCATAAAAAAGTATTGACAATGCTTTTTTGAAAAACTACTATCAAACTATGAACTAGTTCACGTTCCTTCTGATCTAGATAAGGAGGCACACAGATGGCAAACAAAGACTATTACAGCATCATGGGCGTGTCCCGCAATGCAACGGATAAAGAGATCAAGCAGGCCTATCGAAGACTGGCCAGGAAGTATCATCCTGATGTCAATCCCGGCGACAAGGCTGCTGAAGAAAAGTTCAAAGAGATCAACGAGGCCAACGATGTCCTTTCCGATCCTGAAAAGAGGAAGAAATATGACATGTACGGCTCCAACTGGGAAGCAGCCCAGCAGGGCTTCGGCGGTTTTGGTGGATTCAATACCAACGGACAGGGATTTGATTTCTCCCAGTTCACCCGCGGATTCGGCGGAGCGGCCGGCGGTTTCGGAGATATCTTCGGAAGCTTCTTCGGCGGAGGCCGACGCAGCAAGAAGGGACAGAATGTCGAATCGGCTATAACGGTCACCCTTGAGGAAGCCTATGCGGGTACCACCCGTGCTTTTAATTATCAGGTCGAAGAAGAATGCTCTTTCTGCGGTGGTTCGGGACGCTCGTCCGGCGGTTACTGTTCCTATTGTCATGGAGCTGGCAAGACGCTCAAGAACCGTCAGATCGAAGTCAAGATCCCCAAAGGCGTCAAGGAAGGATCCAAGGTTCGTATCGCAGGACAGGGCAATACAGGTTCCAATGGCGGAGCCAGCGGAGATCTCATCCTTCTGGTCACCATTGCTAAGCACCCTGTTTTCGAACGTGTTGAGGATAATGTTCTGGTCACGATAAAGGTCCCTCTGACTACTGCAGTGTTAGGCGGTGTCGTCTACGTCCCGACATTAAAAGGTACCAAGCTTGAACTTAAGATCCCTGCAGAGACGCAGAGCGGCAAGGTCTTCAAGCTCCCAGGTTATGGGATGCCGGTATTAAAGACTAGCAATTACGGTAACCTCATGGCTAAAGTCGAGATTCAGATCCCGACGAACCTTTCCTCAAAGGAGAAAAAACTCTTTGAAGAATTGAGGAATCTAAGACACGAGGAGGCTTGATATGATGTACACGCATAATCAGCCTCGGTATGTCATTAGCGTTGCGGCAGAGATGCTGGGAACGCAGCCCTATACGCTCAGGTATTACGAAAAAGTGGGTATCGTCCAGCCGGCCAGATCCAGCGGCAATATCCGGCTTTATTCCGATGACGACCTTGAAACTATCAAAAAAGCCATGACGCTCATGAACGATATGGGAGTCAATCTGGCAGGAGTCGAAGTCATATTACATGTCACTCGTCAGCTGTCTGATATGCAGGACAAGATGAACGAGATGGAAATTGAAATGGAAAGATTAAGAAAGGAGGCGGGACTATGAGCCAGCAGCCGAAAGATTTTACAGAACAAGCAAAAGAAGCACTTAATTTCTCACAGCAGATAGCCAAGCAGATGCATCATCAGCAGTGGGATGTCGACCATGTCCTCATGGCATTATTACAACAGGAAAAAGGTGTCGTGAACGACCTCCTCAAGGAGATGAAGATCGACGTCAAACTTGTCGCCGATCAGGTCAGTGAAGCCTTGAATAGGGCGCCGAAGCTGGCCTATGAACCTCAGCAGCTCTATCCTACCCCTCTTGTCGGGCGCGTGATGGAACTGGCGGCATTGGAATCCACGCGTCTCCATGACGATTTCATCAGCACTGAGCATATCTTCATCGCCATTGCCCAGCTCGAACGGGGTGAGAGTGCCAATATCCTGAAACTCAACGGTATCACTGTCGAGCGTATCTATCAGGCACTGCATAAGATCCGCGGCAATCATCGTGTGACCGACGGAAATGCCGAGAGCAGGTATCGCTCTCTTGAAAAGTACTCCCGTGATCTAACAGCCTTTGCCCGCGATGGCAAGATCGATCCAGTCATCGGACGTGACAAAGAGATCAAGAGAGTGATGCAGGTCCTCTGTCGCAGGACAAAGAACAATCCTATCATCATCGGTGAAGCCGGTGTTGGTAAGACTGCAATCGTTGAAGGCGTGGCTCAGAAGATCGCAGACGGAAATGTACCTGACCTGCTGCTTAACAAGCGTGTCCTCTCCTTGGATATGGGTGCACTTGTTGCTGGTTCTAAGTTCAGAGGTGAATTCGAAGAGAGACTCAAAGCGGTGATGGATGAAGTCATCGCTTCGAAGGGAGAGGTCATCCTCTTCATCGATGAGTTCCATACCATCGTCGGCGCAGGTGCTACAGAAGGATCTTTGGATGCATCCAATATGCTGAAACCGGCTCTTGCCCATGGTGAGATCCAGGTCATCGGTGCTACCACTTTTGATGAATACAGAAAGAATATCGAAAAAGATAAAGCTCTCGAACGACGACTGCAGCCGGTCGTAGCTGAAGAACCTTCGGCAGACGCCAGTATTGAGATCCTCAGAGGTTTGAGGCCTAGGTATGAAGAGCATCATAAGATCGCGATCAGTGATGAGGCAATTGAAGCAGCCGTCAAACTTTCCAGTCGTTATATCGCAGAGCGCAGACTGCCGGATAAGGCTATCGATCTTATCGATGAGGCGGCTGCCAAGATGAGACTTGAGAAGGAAGATACTCCTCAGAACATTAAACAGCTCACTTCCAAGATCAACGAGATTAAACTGTTGGAAGAACAGAGCGAAGCCAATCAGGAATACGAGGATGCCACCAAGTTCAAATCAGAACGTGTGATGGCTGAAAAAGAACTTGAGGATGCTAAGAAAGAATGGCTCAAGGATGTAGAAGTCGAAGATACTGTCACATCTAAGCATATTGCGGAATTGGTGTCCGCATGGACGGGCGTTCCGGTCAATCAGATGCTCAGCGGAGAATCTGAGAGATTAGTCCATATGGAAGATGCCATCCATGAGAGGATGGTCGATCAGGAGGACGCGGTCCATGCTGTCTGTGATGCCATCAGACGAAGTCGTTCCGGTCTCAAGGATCCGAAACGACCCATCGGTTCCTTCCTCTTCCTTGGTCCTACCGGTGTCGGTAAGACGGAGTTGGCAAAATCTTTGGCGTGGTTCCTTTTCGGTGATGAGACCGCCATGGTAAGGATCGACATGTCCGAATATCAGGAGAAACATACTGTATCAAGACTGATTGGAGCTCCTCCGGGATATGTCGGATTTGATGAAGGTGGGCAGCTGACCGAGGCCGTCAGGAAACGCCCATACAGGGTCATTTTGCTAGATGAAATAGAAAAGGCTCACCCTGATGTCTTTAACACCTTATTGCAGGTTCTGGACGATGGACGCCTGACAGATGGCAATGGTCGGACTGTCGACTTCAAAAACACTATTATCGTTATGACAAGTAATGCCGGTGTCGAAACCATCAAGCGAGAGACTGCTCTCGGTTTTGTGACAAAGAGCAATCCGACATCATCTACTAACATGGCTTATGAAAAGATGAGAGATAAAGTCCTGGACGAGATCCATAAGACTTTCAGGCCGGAATTCTTAAACAGGATCGATGATATCATCGTTTTCCATGAACTGGCTGAAGAACAGCTTAAGGATATCGTACAGCTTCTTATCAAAGATCTGCAGTCCAGATTGGCTGACCGAGAACTGTCTGTCCAGCTCAGCGATGAAGCTCTTCAGTGGATCCTGGAGATGGGGTATGATCCGCAGTATGGTGCTAGACCGCTGCGCCGTGCCATTGAACGATACATCGAGAATCCTTTGGCCATGAAGCTCCTGTCAGGAGAATTCAAGAGCGGAGATGTCATCTATGTTGATAAAGGAAGCGAAGACGCGCTAACATTTGCAACACAAAGCAAGGCGTCTAAGAGAACGACTAGAAAGAAAGAATAATAGTCGTCTGTATATATATGGAAGAAGAAGTACCAAAGGAATCTAAATTCAAACAGTATCTGCGATCCTGGCAGTTTTGGGTCGGTATCTTTGCCCTGACTGTCTCGATCGCCATGACTGTGTGGTTGATACTTAACAGGGAGCACTTGGAAGGCTTTTCCAATTACGGATATGTCGGTGCATTCATCGTCTCTGTATTGGGCGGGGCGGTCTCGATTGTTCCGGTCCCGATGGCGATCGTACAGTTCACTTTGGGTCCGGTAGCAGAACCTTGGTTCGGTCCCCAGTATCTGGCCCCGATCTTCATCGGTATCGTTTCGGGTATTGGCGAGGGCCTCGGGTGTCTCGTGACGTACTATACAGGTTTCACCGGACGGCTTGCCCTGACTGTTGTCGATGAAAAGAAGAAACAGGGCAGGATTGCGAGGTGGACGCAGAAAGCGATCTCCCTGATGCAGAATCATGGGATGCTGGTGCTGTTTGTTCTGTCTGCCACGATGAATCCGTTTTATTACCCGGTTGCGATAGCATCAGGCGTCATGAAATATGATGTAAAAAAATTTGTAATAATGTCGGTTCTCGGCAAGATCATCAAAAGCGCGCTTATCGCATATTGCGGCTATTTTGGTTTATCATGGATATTAGGAAAGTAAGGGAGGAATATAATCATGTGTTATCTACGAATGATCGCTGCGTTTCCAGGCTTCTTTCTTAGTGCGTTATTTGTATTCCTGTTGCTTCCGGTCCTGGGAAATAGGATCGGTATGCCAGAATTGGTCAATATCAGCTATGTCGATTCGATGCTGATTACCTTTATCATCTGGGTAGCTGTCGCTCCTCTGGCGGCATTGGGTGCTGCTGCTACCAGATTCAGCCGAAGAAGTCATCGAGATTAGTTTATATATAAATAATGTAAGGGAGAGATAAAACGAATGTATGAGTATAAGGTTCCTGAAGACGTATTAAGCGGAAAGACCACAGACGTCTATTTCAAGAGGACTATGGACATCCTGAAAGCAGAAGGCATCAATCCTACTGTGGTCATGGAAGTCTTTCCAACCAAGGATGGCATGCTCTGCGGCATGAAAGAAGAATTGGCACTGCTCAAGGAGATTCTTCCTGAAGGTGCAGAAGTTTGGGCTCTTAAAGATGGCGATCTAATGGCCAGAAAAGAAGTAGTATTGAGAATAAAGGCTCCTTATCAGTCTTTTGGTCTTTATGAGACAGCTATCTGTGGATACCTTGCCAGCTCTTCTGGCTGGGCAACCGCTGCTAATGCCTGTGTACAGGCTGCCGGTTCTACTCCTGTGACCAGTTTTGGTGCCAGACACCTTCATCCCAATGTCGCAGGTCCCATGGAATACGCAGCTGTTATTGGCGGCTGTGCCGGCTGTGCGACTATCATCGGCGCAGAGATGGCGGGCGTCAATCCTTCAGGTACTATTCCTCATGCTCTGGTCTTGGTCATGGGCGATACCCTTAAGGCTGCGCAGGCTTTTGATAAGCATATGGCCCCTGGTGTTGCCAGGGTCGCACTCGTCGATACGTTCAATGATGAGACGGTCGAAGCGATTCGGGTAGCTCAGGCAATGGGTGATCATCTCCAGGCCGTCCGACTCGATACCCCCAGAGAGCGTGGCGGCGTAACATTAGAACTCGTCAGAGAACTGCGAGCAAGACTCGATCAGGCTGGTATGCAGCATGTCGGCATCTTTGTTTCCGGCGGTTTCGATGTTGAAAAGATCACTTATTTTAAAGAAAACAATGCTCCCGTTGTTGGTTATGGTATCGGCAGTCAGATCACAGCGGCAAAGCCTATCGAGTTTACAGCTGATATCCATGAGATCGACGGCAGACCGGTTGCCAAACGAGGCAGGATCCCCGGTGTTACCGAAAATACAAGACTTCAGAGAATTATTTAAGTAGTCTCTTTATAGTTGTAAAATCTTAGAAACGTTATTATTGGGACGACAGATATGAAAGAAAAGAGTTGGGAAGAGATTCAAAAAGAATATTCCAAGATCCGCCAGGGTGAGAGCGAAGAGATAGCTCATTCCTCAAGCGGACGCTGGGTGAAATGTTCCCGCTGTCATGGTACGGGTATTTCCACTTGCTCCATGTGCAAGGGACTTGGTCATGTTACGGCAGGGCAGGCCGGTGTTTATAATGCTTCCGGCAAAGCAGAATGTCCTCTGTGTCACGGGGCAAAACAGATTGCCTGCCGTGAATACGGATGTCAAAATGGCTGGGTATGGAGCGCCAACATCATCAGATAACAAATACTTTACATATTCTGTTGTTTTTTGAAATCAGGAAAAAAAGCGGCTTTGAAGCCGCTTTTTTTGTCTAAGCCTAAGAAAAGATATTGTGTGCTGCCTATACCGTTATATTGCTGGCAAAATATTGCTAATTGGTTGACAGCAAACTACAATTAGTCCATAAGTAGACTTAGTAGGCAGTTTGTGCGTTTATGTACTAATTTGCTAAAAAGTCAAAAAGTCGATACGTAGAGGTTTTTATAAAAAAATAGACTAGGCGCTGCAAACAGTAAAGCAGAGTCAGTTTTTTTTGCGTAAAAATCTTGCGGAAAATTTGGAGGTGTTTTTCTTTGGAAGAAAACAAGACAAAGGTATCCCGAAGAGAGTTCCTCAAGGATGCCGGACTCGTAGTTGGAGGAGCAACTATCGGTTCAGCAGCCATACTCTCAGCCTGTGGCGGTAAGACAGAGACCGTGACTCAGACAGTCACCAACACTGTAACCAAGACAGACACCAAATCCGAATATGTTTGCCCCGTAGACAGTCAGAAGTTCTCAACATTAGCAGATCTTCAGGCACATTACCAGGCTGAACATGCCGGCAAACAGATCGAAAACCTCATCACCCTCAATGTGAACGGCAAAGATTACACTATGGTCGTCGAACCCTGGTGGCCTCTCGCCTACGTTCTCCGCGATGTACTCGGTTTCTACAGCGTCAAAGTCGGCTGCGACTTTGGTAACTGCGGTACCTGTACCATTCACGCAAACGGTATCCCCATGTTCGCATGCTTGATGCTTGCCGTCGACTGCGAAGGCATGGAGATCGTCACCCTCGAAGCCATGTCCAATGGCGGCGAACTCGATCCTGTTCAGCAGGCATTCTACAACTATGATGCCTTACAGTGCGGTTACTGCACTCCTGGTCTCATCATGGCTGCTGAAGCCCTGATCAAGAAGAATCCTAAACCCACCGCAGAAGAAGTCCAGGAAGCTTTCTCTGGTCATCTTTGCTTCTGCGCCAACATGACCAAACAGGTCGAATGCATTACTGGAGGTGTTAACTAATGCCTTACGTACAGTATCCTCTTGGCAAAGAACGAACTGATCACAAGACCGTAAAACGATACGTCATCGACAATCTTAACGTTCATGACAAATCCGGTAAGTGGATCGTAACCGGTCGAGCCGAATTTGCTGCTGACCACTTCACTGGTCACAAGCTCTTCTCTGCTCCTATCCTTTCCACTATTGCCCATGGTAACGTCAAATCCATCGACCTTTCCGAAGCAGAAAAGATCGCTGGCTACAAAGGCTTCCTTACTCAGCAGGAAGTTCCCGGCTGGCGAAATGCAGCTTGGGACTGCGATGTCGTTCAGTGGGGCCAGCCCATCGGCGCAGTCATCGCTGATAACTGGTATACCGCTCTCCGCTGCATCAACGTCATCAAAGTCGAATATGATGTCCATGACGCCGTAATCGATCCTGATGATGCTCTTGAAGCATATGAAAAGGGTGAAGATTATCCTTGGGCCGGTATCGTCAAAGATACCAACGTCCACTCCCGAACCAATGTCGTTCGTGGTGATGTCGAAGCCGGTATCGCCAAGGGCGATTATCAGTGGGATTTCGAATATCCGTGGACTGTTACCTATGCCCATCAGGAACTTGAAGCCCATCAGTCCACCGCTTGGTGGATCGGCGAAGATCTTTACATCTACACCGGTACCCAGGATCCGTATTCCACTTTATCTTCAGTAGCTCCTTCATGGGGCCTTCCTCGACACCGCTGTCACATCTACTCCCGATTCAACTGCGGTGGTTTCGGTGGTAAGACTGCTGACTGGGGTGCCAATGCTGCAGCTGCAGCCTCCAAGAAGATGGGTGGCTATCCTGTCCTCTTCAAGAATACCCGACAGTCCAACGGCACTGGCCGACAGCGATCCTTCTCTATGAGATCTAAGCAGCGCGTTGGTGTCATGAAAGACGGTACTATTACCGGTTGGGAATCCATCATGTACTGTGATGAAGGTATGAACAGTGGTACTCCTTGTGGTGATGGTATCTTCGGCGTCCAGAAGACCTGGAACGTCATGGATGCCCACTATCAGGTAATCGGTATCACCACCAACACTCCTTCACGATACTACTGGAGAGACGTTGCAGATCCTCCCGGTGGTAAGAACCACGAAACCACTCTTGATAAGATTGCTTACAAGCTTGGTTTGAATCCTCTTGATGTTCGTTTGAAGAACGTTAACCCTGAAGATATCAAGGCTGTTGAAGCCGGTTACTATGGTAGCCTTCCTTGGGGTTCTTTCGCTATCAAAGAACTTTTGAACTATGTTGCAGATTGGTCTGACTATCGAAAGAAGTATCACACTCCTGCAACCAAGACCGTTGATGATATCTATCACAATGGCGATAAGAGAATGCATGGTATCGCTATCTCTGGTCACCTTGACAGCCATGGTGGCGGTTTCGCTGCTGCCCGTGGTGCTATGATCAAGGCCTTCCAGGATGGTACCTTCCATGTCCTTACCGGTTCTGCCCGAGGTACTGCTGGTGGTACTACCGTCTGCTGTACCGTTACTGCAGAAGTCCTTGGTGCAAAAGACGAAGATGTTATCCTTGGCGACTGGTCCAACACCGATACCGGTTTGAACCCTGGTGTCCAGGCTTCATCATCCCATACCATTTCTATCACTTCCGCATTCTACAATGCTGCAATGGAAATGAAATGGAAGATGTTTAACATCGCTCTTACCAAAGCTCCTTTCAACCAGATCGAAGGCATCACCATGGATGACCTCGAATCCTATGAAAGCGTTATCTACTACAAGAAAGATCACTCCAAGTCCCTTCCTTTCAGCGCTGTTGGTCTTGGTAACAACCTCGCAGCATCTGCTGGCGGTTACGATACCAACAACCCCAACAACCAGAACGCTCTCCAGAAACTTCTTGGTCAGCGAGCCGGTGGTGCTTGGAAAGACAAGTCCACTCAGGATGGCAAACCTTATATCAAGGTCGGCGATCGACTTCTTGCAAACGGTCAGTCTGCAGGTGTCCTCGAATTAGCCGTTGATCCTGAAAACGGTGAAACTGAATTCATCAACTACTACCTCGCTGTTGATACCGGTGCTACCATCTTCAAGCAGGGTGCTCTCCGAGAAATCGGTGCTGCCACCGAACTTATCCACAGCCAGGGCTTCTTCTTCGGTGATATCTATGATGAAGCAACCGGTGCTGACATCTCATCCCTCTACACCGAAGCCCAGTTCCCCACCTACATGGATATGGACTTCTCCAAACATCATTTCACTGACTATCAGTCTGAAGATGCCGGCGGCTGCCTTGGCTGCCATGGTATCGCCGAACCTTCTTTGACCAACTTCTGCTTGGTCGATCAGGCAATCTTCAGCGCTATCGGTCTCTGGGTCGATGCTGAAATGGGCGCTGTTGGTGGCGCCGACAAAGTACTCAAGGCTCTCGAGCGCGGCATTGGTGCCGACTACGAAGCATTGATGAAGGCATAAGAGGAGGAGAATAAGAAATGAAAGACGTTAAATACGCTGCTGCAAAAAGCTTCGAAGAAGCTGCCGCCCTCTTAGCCGATGGAAAATCAGCTTTGCTTGCTGGCGGTACTGACTTAGTCTATGGTCTCAAAGGTATGCACACTCCCAATCTTCCTGATACCGTAATCGATATCAAGAGAATCCCTAATGCTGCATACATCAAGGAAGAAGGCGGTTTCCTTAAGATCGGTGCACTCACCAAACTTACCGATATCGCTGAATCCGATGTAGTTAAAAAGAACTACGCCGCTCTTGCAGAGGCAGCCAAACTGGTTGCATCTCCTGAGCTCCGAAACATGGGTACCATCGGTGGCAACATCTGCCAGAAACCCCGATGTATCTACTATCGAAATGAATTCAATCACTTCCCCTGTGCCCGAAAGGTAAAGGGTGGTACCTGCTACGCCATCTCCGGTGTCTGCCGATATCATTCTATCTTCGGTGGTGTAGGCGGTTGTATGGCCGTCTGTCCTTCCGATACCGCTCCTGCACTTGTCGCACTTGGTGCTAAGATCGTTACCACCAAGAAGACTTGGGAAGCCGCAGATTTCTTCAAGGTCCAGAACAAAGAATTTGGCACCGCCCGCGGTGAACAGATCAATGCACTTGATCTTGATGAAGTCGTCAAAGAAATCCAGGTACCTACTCCTGCAGCTGGCACTAAGAGCACCTACAAAAAGTGGGCTTTCCGAAAGGCCATCGACTTCCCTCAGGTCTCTGCCGCAGTCGTAGTTGCTGGTGGCAAAGCTCAGATCGCACTTGGTGGTGTCTACAATGAACCTAAGTTCTTTGCAGATGTCGATGCATCCGATGCAGCCAAAGCTGCTGACACCGTACTTGCAAAGGCCAATCCTCTGACCTCACCTCAGAAGCGAAACAACACCAACAAGTACAAGGTCCAGATCGCAAAGACCATGGTCAAGCGAGCAATCGAAGGTCTTAAGTAGTTTTTACTTAGCCTGTGAAAACGGGAAGGGCGCAATACCCTTCCCGTTTTTTGTATAGCGACATTAAAGCTATCATTAATTAAAGAAGACATTATTAATTCAGAGGTTCTCTATGGAAACTAAATGGCTGGAAAAATATAACGAACTGCTAAAGTACATTTCTGACAACCCGGAAATAAGGATCAAGCCGACTTCTATGAGTTTGCCAGGGGAATACAAGGAAGTATTCTATGCAAAATTCGAAGAAGTTCGCGATCTTTTTGTCGAGGAAGTATTAGGCGATTCTCTTAAGGATGCCGATGTCCTTCAGGAAAAGTGGAATGCTGAACTTTCGGTCCTCTTTCAGGGTTTCATACAAGAAGTTGAGCTTGATGTCAGATTAAGACCATTCATGGAGAACCCAAGGGTGGCATTATCCAAAAAGATTTATAAGAGCCTTTTGGATGTTATCAAAGGTAATTCTTCGCTAGAAGCTTTTGAACCGTTTGCACGAAAGGCAATTTCAGAAGAATTTGAGTACTGCATGGATCTTGGATATAAGCGTTGGTTGGCGCTTAAGCTTATCGATTATTTTGATGCAGATGCCCTTTATGATTATCCTACTCCTGATGAGAATGATACCGGCGAGATGGACCAGGTGGCTGCCCAAGACAGATTTGAGCCGCTACCAATTTGGGGAACTACGACCAAATTGCGTTTCCCCGTAGCATTCTATGCTGGATTTATGGTCTCACATGTTACTCTTCATTCGAAGAGATTCGATAGATTCATTTCGATCAGATGTGATCATCAGTACGCAAGATGGACCGCTAAAGAGCGAAGCAAGAATCAGGAATGGTTCAGATATTTTGACATCCATGACACATATGGATTGAAGGACCTTTGGTCCGATATATACATATATGTAGCTAATGATCCGAAAGACTTGACTCTCTGCGGAGACAAGGAATATTTTTGCCGACCGCACATCATCATAGATGTCGAAACGGATAAGGATTGGTTTAGCAAGAAACAGCTTAAATCAGCAAAACGTCACGCTATCGTCAACCAGCCTAAGACAGGTACACTTGTTGCAAGCAAGTTCCCCGTAGATGGTGAACTGGTACAACTGGCGAGTGTTCCCCAGGAGCTTGATGCGGACTTTATGAAGAAACATGCTGAGATAGAGTTTGTACATTGGGATCCCTCTGAAGAGATAGTGGAAAATGTCCCAGTTGAGGGTGAAGAAGCAATCGAGGAAATGACGGTCAATAATGACATCAATGTACTTGAAGGCACCGCATTTGTTGCTCCTCAGAGATATTCTCCCGCTGCAGAAATGGATCAGGAACTGAACGCTGTCGCTAGTTCTTTAAACGCTGCATCACCGGATGCTGTTCAGGCTGTTGAGACCCCTGTTGAGGAAGTCTTGCCCCAGGATGGTGTCCCAACAGAGAATACCGAAGAAGAAAAGCCGGAGATGGAGCCCGAACTAGACATTAAAGTTATGTATGTCGGTTGGGATACATCTGCTCTAGAGGGCGTTCTCACAGATATGATTGCTCCTATTCCTCCGTATCCTGTGGCTAACTGGTAGTACATATAAGAATAGTAACAAAAAGGGAAGGCTCGACAGCCTTCCCTTTTTTATCTGAAGATGTAATCGAAATTAGAAATCGAAGATATCGATAGGAAGAGCTTCGCTTGTTTCTTCAAAAGGTGGGACATAGGGTCTGAAAGCTTTCTGTTCAGACCTGAAGGAATCACTCATCTGACGTTTGAGAAGGAATTCGTTTAAGGATACCCTGCCGGTTCCGTTACAAGCGTTGTCGGGGACATCGCCGCGGAGCACTTGGGCAGTGATGTATGTCGCGTTCGATTCATCTACAGTGAAGTCGACAACGAAACTGGTATCGAAACCATAAGTACCTGATTCCTGAGGCTGAAGACTGATCAATCCGTATTTAGTATCGATTAAGACGCCGGAACCAGCTGTAATCAGATTAAAAGCAATCCAGCCTTCGGCAACATCTGTTTCAGAAGTGTTATCCAGATCGACATCGATATGGAACATGTAAGCTCTGAAGTTATCACATGCGGCAATGTAGGTTGATGTTTCTCTGTAATTTAGTTTTGTGAGTTGTACTCCGGCTGTGCCATTGCTGGATACTACCCCGGTCCCGTTGCATACGGGGCAGGGGAGCCCTACGAATGCAGTGGCCACGAGCAGTGGAACGATCACAAAGAAAGCAATATATTTCTTTTGAACTTTGAATTTTTTATCTTTCATAATACGCCTCCAGAGGTGTATTTGTTTCAGTTAGATTCTTTTATCAATTAGAATAATACATGTAAGCCTACATTTATAAAGTAACTTAAGTCTCCCTGTTATTCAATACGATAAAGCCCCCAAAAGCTAGTCAGCTGATATGAAAAAGTCCAATAATTGACAACATATAAAAAATGTAAATAGATAGTCAGTTTTACAAACTTGGTCAACTTTTTTATAAAAACTGAGATATATCTATCCATTTTTTTCTCGATACAATTTACGCTTAATACCAACAAGTCGATACGTAATATTTCGACTATTTTGACGTTGTGTGAGATGAAGGCTCTCACGACAGGGTCAAATAGTGGGAATATACGGAATAATTTGGAGGTATTTAATGTCTGAAAAAAAGACAACGGTATCCCGAAGAGAGTTTCTTAAGGATGCAGGTCTGGTAGTTGGGGGTGCAACTATCGGTTCTGCCGCGATTCTCTCAGCTTGTGGTGGAAAAACTGAAACCAAGACAGTAACTACTACTGCTACCAAGACAGTAACTACTACTGCCGGTGGATCCACTACTACAGAATATGTATGTCCAGTTGATAGCCAGAAGTTCTCATCTCTTGCAGATCTTCAGAATCACTATGCAGCTGCTCATGCAGGCAAATCCATGGACAACATCGTTTCCTTCAAGGTCGATGGCCGGAGCTACACTCTCGGTGTCGAACCTTGGTGGCCCCTTGTTTATGTCCTCCGCGATGTCCTCGGTTACTTCAGCATCAAAGTCGGATGCGATATGGGTAACTGTGGTACCTGCGCCATTCTCGTCAATGGTACTCCTATGTTCTCCTGCTTAATGCTCGCAAGCGAAGCCGACGGCCTGGAAATCACCACCGCCGAAGGTCTCTGCAACGGTGCTGAACTCAGCCCTGTTCAGAAGAAATTCTATGAATACGATGCAACCCAGTGCGGTTACTGCACTCCTGGTCTCCTTATTGCCGCTACCGCTTTGATTGCAGAGAATTCCAGACCCACCGCAGACGATGTCCGAAAAGCCTTCTCTGGTCATCTTTGCTTCTGCAACAACATGACTAAACAAGTCGCCTGTATGGTCGGAGGTGTTTAATGATTACTCTTGATGATAGTGTAAAATTAAGTGACTATAAGGTTTTAAGAAACCCTGCTATTCATGATCAGTCCATCATGAAGATCCTCACTGGTAAAGCTGATTTCGCTGCTGACCATTTCGCTGGCCACAAGTATTTCGGCGCAATCAAGTGCAGCACCATTGCTCATGGTGAAGTCGTTTCTGTCGATGCTTCCGAAGCAATGAAGCTCCCTGGCGTCAAAGCAGTCATCACCGCTGATGATTGTCCTGTTTGGAACAAGACCATCACTTGGTATGGTCAGGACGTCGCCGGTGTCGTTGCTGACAACTGGTACACTGCCATCCGAGCTCTTCCTTTGATCAAGGTCACCTACAAAGAAGCAGCAGCTTCCGTTGATCCTGATTATGCTATTCAGGAAGGCGCTCCTCTCACTGGTATTCTTCCTAACTCCAACATCGGTACTGCTGGTGTTTGTTTCCGAGATGCCAAGACTGACAAGCGCAGCACTTCTGCAGCCAACAACGTATTCGATCCTTCCACTTTCAACGAATGCGATGTCATAAAAGAATATACATTCGGTTGGACCACCACTTATCCTCACAACGAACTCGAAGCTCATCAGACCACTGCATGGTGGGTCGGTGATGATGTTTACTACTACACTGGTTGTCAGGATATCACCTCAAACAAATCCACCGTTGCTAATGCCCTTGGCATGGCACTCAACAAAGTTCACGCCGTTACCCACTTCAACTGTGGTGGTTTCGGTGGTAAGACCTCTGACATCCTTGCTCCTCAGGCATGTATCATGTCTAAGAAGGTCGGTGGTTATCCCGTACTCTGCAAGAACTCCCGACAGATGAACGTCCTCAACCGAGGCCATAACTTCCCCACCCGATCCCGAATCAAGTTCGGCGTCAAGAAAGATGGTAACAACTACAAGTTCCATGCCTGCGACGCAGAATTCTGGTCTGATGGTGGTGTCAACAGCTTCTCCCCTGTTGGTAACGTCTTCTTCGGTCTCCAGAAGACCTACATCATCCCCAACATCTCCCTCGTAGCCTATCGAATCCAGACCAATACTCCTACCCGTGGTTACTGGCGATGCGTTAACGATCCTTGTGGTGCCATGAACTATGACTCCGCTATCGATAAGCTCGCTTATGATCTCGGTGTCGATCCTTATGATCTTCGACTCAACAATCTTGGCAATCAGTCTCTTCCTGACCAGGATGTTCCCACCATGTACTGGGGTTCCTTCCCCATCAAAGAAGAGCTCGAACTTGCTGCTCAGAAGTCTGGTTATAAGACCAAGCACAAGATGGCTCCTAAGTCTCAGACCGTTGATGATATCTATCACAATGGTGACAAACGATGGTATGGTATCGCCATCACCGGTCACGAAGATAGCCATGGTTCCTCCTCCGGTTCCGGCCGAGGCGGTATCGTAAAGGCTCAGACCGATGGTACCTTCCTTGTCACCACTGCATCTGCCCGAGGCTGCTCCGGTGGTACCACTGTTTGTACCAACGTTGTTGCTGAAACTCTCGGTGCCAAACCCGAAGATGTCAAACTCGGTGAATGGGGTAACACTGATGTCGGTCTCAACGCCGGTATCCAGGCTGGTTCCTCCCACACCATCTCCATTTCCTCTGCTTTCTACAATGCAGCTATCGAAATGCGATATAAGATCTTCCAGGTCGCTCTTACCAAGGCTCCTTTCAAGGGCGTCGCCACTTCTGTCGATGATCTCTATGCAGAAGACAGTGTCGTCTACCTCAAGAAGGACAAGAGCGTAAGCGCTACCTTCAAGTCCCTCAACTGGGGCAACAACATTGCAGCTTCCGGTCAGGGTTGGACCGTCGGTGCCGCCGGTACCGTTGATGAAGTCGGCCGCCGCAATGGTGGTGCTTGGAGATCCGTTGGTAATTACATCAAACCGGGTCAGGCAGTCTACACCTATGGTTCCGCTGCAGCCGCTACTGAAGTTGCTGTTGATGAAGAAACCGGTCAGGTCGAAATCCTCCACATCTGGAACGTTGTTGATACTGGTACCACCATGTTCAAGAACGGTGCCCTCAAGGAAATCGGCTGCGGTGCTGAAGCATTCCACAACCAGGCATTCTTCTACAATACCGTTTACGATCCCAACACTGGTGCAGTAATCTCCACCAACTACACTGAAGCTATGTTCCCGACCTACATGGATATGAAGACCGAGAACCATGACCTCATCGATTATGAATCATTCGATGCTGGTGGTCCTTTCGGTTGCCATGGTATCGCTGAACCTTGTGTTACCAACTACAGCTCCGTCCTTTGCGCTATCTACAACGCAATCGGTGTCTGGGTTGACCCGCAGATGGCTCAGATGTCAGCTGACCGTGTATTGAAGGCTCTTGGAAAGGCATAGGAGGAGGAATAAAAAATGAAAGATTTTGCTCACGTAAACGCAACAAGTTTTGATGAAGCAGCCGCCCTTCTTGCCAAGGACAACGCTGCAGTCATCGCTGGCGGTACTGATATCATCTATAGCATGAAAGGTATGAACACTCCTAACCTTCCTGATACCCTTGTCAACATCAAGACTATTGCTGATGCTGACTACATCAAGGAAGAAGGCGGTTTCATCAAGATTGGCGCTCTCGCCAAGCTCACTGCTATTGCTAAATCATCAGTCGTCAAATCCAAGGCTACTGCCCTGGCTGAAGCTGCTGAATTAGTCGCTTCTCCTGAACTTCGAAACATGGGTACCATCGGTGGCAACATCTGCCAGAAACCCCGATGTATCTACTATCGAAACGAATTCAATAACTTCCCTTGCGCTCGAAAGGTCAAGGGTGGTACCTGCTACGCCATCACTGGTGTACATCGATATCACTCCATCTTCGGTGGCGTCGGCGGTTGTATGGCCGTCTGCCCTTCCGACACTGCAGTCGCATTGGTTGCACTGAAGGCCAAGATCGTAACCACCAAGAAGACCTGGGAAGCCGCTGATTTCTTCAAGGTTCCTAACAAGGAATTTGGCACCGCTCGCGGTGAACAGATCAACGCACTTGATCTTGACGAAATCGTCAAAGAGATCCAGGTTCCCGTCACTTCTGCAAAGAGCACCTACAAGAAGTGGGCTTTCCGAAAAGCCATCGACTTCCCTCAGGTTTCCGTTGCAGTCGTTAAAGACGGCAATTCTGCAGAAATCGCCCTTGGCGGTGTCTACAATGAACCTAAGGCTTTCTCTGGTGTTAACTGTGCCGATCCTGCCAAGGCTGGCGATGAATGTCTTGCCAAGGCAACCGGTATGAACACTCCTCGTGCCGATGGCCAGGCTGATCGATACTCCAACACCTACAAAATCCAGATCGCCAAGGTCATGGTCAAGAGAGCAATCGGCTCCCTCTAACTCAAGTAATTAGGTAATCGATTATTTAGGGCCACCTGAGAAGGTGGCCCTTTTTTTATAAGAAACCTTTAAAAAACTTTATTACTCTAAAGTAATGTGTGATATAATAGACGCAAATTTGAGTCAGTCCATTTTTTGACAAATGGATTGATAAAAAACTTTTTGGCAAGCATTTGTTTTGTGGTGTTATCTAATGAATAGATGACGGGGTGGAGATGAAATGAACGCGAACCAACTGGCCTCCTTAGCCAAGATTAAAAGCAATCGTATCGCCAGAGCATACTACGATACCGCTATTGGATTGGCGAAGGAACAGGACATCAACGATGTTACTGTTCAGGTTATTTTATCTTTGACCGATACTTCCCGTCAGACTTTCTATAATTATTTTGCTAATAAGAACACCTTGTTCAACTATGTATTTGTCAAGGATGTGAATGATTCCATTTATGAATCCAATCCTTTGGAAGTCTTGACTCAGATTATCCCCGATGAACTGACAAAGCATTTTGAATATTATGCTGCTATCAGCAAGGGAACCGGTGCGGACTGTTTTTCTGAGTTCCTGACATTTTATCTTCAGGCGTATTACCAGAATATTTCCGAAAGAGTGTGGGATGAGACTGCCAACAATGGCATCGTCGACTCGACGATTGATGCCTATGCTGCGGTGTCATCAAAGCTTTTTATCAGGTGGCTGACAGATATCAAATACAGCAGCCAATATACAGCTAAAGATGTCGGTTGGCAGATTTATAAAGACATTCCGGCCAGTCTCTATCAGGCGTTCGATTCTCCGACGGTGGCTCCTACTGAAAAGATCGTGACCAATATCGTTAACCTTGGTATAGGTGTATTGGTCGGCAAAGACTTTTTGGACAAGATGTTTGAGGCTTTTATTGAGGAATATCCCAATATCAGGATCAATTTTGTTCGTTCCGGACATTACAGGTCGGTCAAGAGCCGTAGCGTCGGCCTTGAACTATCTTCATTTGAGTTTTCGGATACGAATTATGAGAAATATAAGCTTTGCGATCATGGGATTGTAATGTTGGTTCCTAAGGATAATCCTCTATCAAAGCTGACTCATGCAAAACTTGAGGCTTTCTACGATGAAAACATAGTTCTCAATAGTTATCGAGACAAGAAAATGCTGGTCAAGGCACTGCGCAATGAGAACTTACGGAACAGTTTCAGCGTCAATGAGATATCCAGTTCTTTGAATGATATTATTCTTGAGAACAACAGAGGCGTCGTCCTTAAATCTACACTTGATGATTATAAACCAAGCAAGAAGGTACAGGTCGTTGTTATCGATGATTTTAGGGATGGCAAGAACCCATTCCAAGCTGATTTGAATCTTTTTGTCCAGAAGGATTACGAATTATCAGATAATGAGCGAATCCTGGCTCGATTTCTTATGGAGTTCTCTAAGAATTATAACAAGGCTCAGTCTCGTTCTTTGGTCAACAGATTAAAGAGACGGCAGAAGCGTGATCAAAATGAAGAAAGCTGATTACGGTGGGATCGAGGACTTAAAATACGGCAGAATCGTCAAATATATTTGCGAAGCTGCCGTAGAACTGGCGTCAACTTATCCGGCTGAGGACATAACTATACAGATGATCACAGTAGAAGCCGAGATTTCAAAACAGACATTCTATAATCATTTCCCTGATAAATATGCATTGTTCAATTATATCTTTCTTCATGACATTGGCAGTGATCTTTCCCCTTACAGCCCCGAGGATCTGGTCACTCATGTGCTGCCGGAGATCTTCAGCCAAAAGATCAAGTTCTATCGCTCGATTGCTCATACCGATGCGCTGAATTGTTTCCAAAATTTTCTTTATACTTTTCTGCAGAATTATTATCTCGATGTTCTCCGTACATACTATGAAGAGAAGGATATCAGTAGGAAGATAAAGTTCGGAGCGGAAGTCTTTACTGAGATTACGACAACGGCGTTTATCAACTATCTGAAGGAATCTACAGAGTTAAAAACACGTTCAGTATTCGATATCGGTGATGAAATCTATTCTGCTGTTCCGTTATCGGTCTATTCGGCCTTTTCCAATTATAAAAGTATCAAAAAATGAGCTTTTGACAAGAATTTGATGCTACTTTAGACTAAACGACATTGGAGTTTAGTTATGAGTTGGTATTCTATTTTTGGTGCAGACATTGAAAAGTGGGTGACGTTAGGAATCTTCATCGTTACCTTTATCTTTATCCTTTATCGTAAATTCAACATTGCTGTGATAGCATTGATCTCTGCAGCGTTAGTGATCCTGCTGGGCATCATCAGTCCATGGTCGGCGGTCCTGGAAGGAATCAACTGGGATGTACTTGCCATTTATAGCGGTTATGCGATCCTGGCAATGTATCTTAGGGAGAGTCAGCTCCCGGCCTGGCTTGCCAATCAGGTAATGCTCAAATTCAAGAAAGAAAAGACAGCGCTTCTGTTGCTGTGTATGATCGCGATGGCGCTTTCGGTCATTATTGCCAATCCGGAAGTCGTCATCATTCTTGCTCCACTTGCTATCGAAATGGCCGATAAGATGAAAGGCAATCTTTATGTCTATCTCATCGCTTTGGCGATTTCTTCAAATGTCGTTACCACTGTTACGATGGTTGCCGATCCTCCTGCCATCCTTATGGCCGGATATACCGGTATGGAATTCTTTGATTTCTACTGGTTCCAGAACAAGATCAGTCTCGGCACGATCTCTGTCTTTGCCATCCTTATAGGTGTGTTAGTGCTCTTGTTCCAGTTCCGCAAGATGAATAATACTGCAGATCTTCCTGCAGTAAAGATCAAGGTCAACCCTCTTCCTTCGATCATTTTTATCGTCTCGGTTTTGCTCCTGGCATTCATCCCTTGGGCAAGTCTTGGTCCTTTCAATCACAGAGGTATCCTCGGCGTATGTCTCGGAATCCTGTGTCTGATACTGGGAGGCAAGGATAATGCTAAGGCGTGGCTGAAGGAATTCGATTGGAACTCGATTCTTTTCCTCATCGGCATCTTTACGTTGGTATTTGCAGTGAATCAGGTCGGTCTCTTGGAAGACTTTGCCAACCTTATCGCCAATTCTGGTATCACCAGTACAGCGGTCTATTTGGCGATCCTCATTTGGGTCTCTGTTGTTCTGTCTGCCTTTATCGACAATGTCCCTTATACCGTGATCATGCTGCCGGTATGCGATTTCCTTGCTTCATCATTGGGCGTCAATCCGTTCCCATTCTATTTCGGCATCCTCATCGGTACCGGTATGGGTGGCAACCTTACTCCCGTCGGTGCCACCGCCAATGTCTTGGCCTGCGGCATGCTGGAGAAGAGGGGATATAAGATAACGCTGGGAAACTACATAAAACTTGCTTGGCCGTTCACTTTTGCTATTGTTGCCACAGCTCATGTTTTATTGCAGATCATCTGGCTCTAAAACGCCCAAACAAGGCGGTTTGCGGCTTTTGGGGGCTATCCCTCGTCTTTTTCGATAAGACGTCTGAGTTCTTGAATTATCAAGAACAGCCCTTCGGTGTCCAATGAACAGTATTTCAGTAGTTCAGTGCGGATATGCGACCGCTCAGTTTCGGTCGTCAGGTCATCGAAGTAACATTTCATGAAGGCGGCCGGGGCGACCTCTCCTTTATTGATCTCCATATCCTGGTAGGATACTCCGGTCAATGCAGGCAGTACCTTTTTTAAAGACACGCTTCCGCATTGATCCGGGTGATAGTAGTGGAATGCTTTGAAAGGCAAAAACAGGTCTTTGATCCTGCTTATGACCGCTTCGATCCATTCTTTGTTCTCTGGGAAATCGGTGGCGGCTTCTTTGAGACGCCCCTTTTCGAACTCATCGTAGTAGACCAATATGGTTCCTTCTGTTCCGATATCTGATTTCAGTTGTTTCAGAAGTGCCGGACGCGGGTCGGTTGGTCCGTCATGGAGGAATTCGTAATGATGCAATTCATCATTTTCGTGGTATTTGACATGTAATGAGTACTGGAACGGAACGGACTGATAGGGGCGGCTGTTGGAATATAGTGGTACGGCGCCCTGGACCGTTTCGAAGTCCAGTGCATACAGAGGATATGTTAGTCCGTCCAAGAATGATTTGATGTTTTCCTTATCGATGAACGCTTTGTTCGTTATGATACAGTCTCGCTGGATCTGCTGTTTGGCGGGCAGTTCAAAACTGTCAGGGATATCTTTGATGGCGGTTATTCCTTTATTGAGGAGTGCGATCCCGTTGTTTTCGCTGTCGAACACCAATGATGTGACATTGTTCTTGGGAAGGTTTCCTGTACATACTTCCAGCATCTCGCAGTAGCGGTTTCCTTTGCAGAGCGGATGGATCTTTGTCTGCGGACAGATGTTACGGTCCATGATATCCAGCATCGATGAGACCTGACGTGGTATCTCTGGGAGAAGTGCTTCGACTTTTTCATCGACATTTTCTATTTTGAACAGCTGGCGGATATCCAGTGTTCCGTCGAAGACGTAATGGTTATTGATGACGATCAGTGAACAACTCTTTATGTTCAGACCGGCTTTTTCGAAGACATATTTTTGGAAAGAGATATCATTCAGATGCTCTTCCTTAACAGCAGTGGAACTCTTGACTTCATAAAGGTTCCATGCACCTTCTTCTGTAGGTTCAAGGATATCGGCGCGGGCATAGATCCTGTCGCTTAGGAAAGAAGCTTCAAAGAGAGGAATGCCCAGCGACATGAAGGTCTGGGAGTCCCGCAGGTTGGCCGAGAAGTTATCGATCCTGATAGCGCGGCCTTTGGGGAATAGTTGCTGAGCAAGGATGCCGATGTCGGTTCCCTGTGTAAGATAAAACTGTGTGAGCTGAGTCGGTTCTGGGATTGTTTTAGGCGCATGACAATAAGTCCACAGCAATTTGGGACATCTAAGTCCGCAGATATAACGTGATTTAGTCAGCAGCGATTTCAAATATGATTACTTCTTTCCGTACAGCTTGGCCATCTTCTGGGCTTTCTGGGAGATGGTGTCTCGTAATGATTTGGGCTCGAGGACTTCAACGTGCTCTCCCCATTGCATGATCCAGTTGATGACCTCATCTGTGATGCCGACATTGAAGTTTACGATGGCATGGGTCTTATCTTTTTCAATTTTCTGGCTCTTGTGCCAAACGGTCTCAGTGATGAAAGGAATCACCTCTTTATCGATTCGTATACGGACATTTTCAGGATCTTTGGGTATGATGCCCCATGCTGAACTTAGGTATGAATCAGCGTCGAAGGAGTCGGGAATGATATAAGAATCCTTTTGTAGAGAGACTGATTCGATACGCTCGATCTTAAAGACGCGAATGTCTTTTGCTGTATGGCAATATGCAATAACATATGTGGTGCGGTTGCTGGGCTGCATGAAATAGATGTCAATGATTCTCTTCTTGGCAGCAGTATCGTTGCTGCCTCGGTATGTTATCTCTACTGACTTGCCGTCGATCCATGCCTGTGCCAGCTGTTCGATCTTATGCTGTAGTACAGTATCCTGTGACATGCTTAAAGTGAGTGTGAGGGTCTTGTCGACCTCTTTTTTGATGGTCGGAGGAAGAGCAGAGGAGAGCTGATAGAAAAGGGACGAAAGCTCTGAATCCTTCCGGTTTGCTGAATTGACGAGGATACGGCATGCCAGGAAGATATAAAGAGCCTGGATCGTGCGCAGGTTCAAAGGAGGCAGGTAGCGGGACATGACGACGCCGCAGCGGTCGTCATCAAACCAAACGGGGAAAACGTTGTTCTTCTCGACTTCTTCCAGCCATCGTTTGATCGTTTTGGTGCTGACTTCTTGTTTGCGTGCCAGCTCGGCAATGGTCATACCGTTCTCGCCGGCATGATAAAGCGTGACTTGCAGACTTTCCAGTTTATAGAACTTATCTTTGATATTGAGGTCCTCTTTAGTGCCTTTTTCTGCCATATGGCACCTCCCCATCATTAGCTTGCGATAATTTTCTCATATGCAATATACCCGTATCAATCAATTATTCGTTCTTTGATATAATCAACAAAGCATGATTACTCTTCAGAACATTTCCAAATCATACGGTGTCAGGACACTTTTTTCTGATGTCACTTTTACCATTGCTGATGGTGACCGTATCGCATTGTTAGGCCCTAACGGTATCGGTAAATCAACGCTCCTAGAGGTCATCGCCGGAGAAGCATCCTATGACAGCGGCAAGATCGTCATGACTAAGGATACTTCCATCGGCTATCTCCGCCAGGAGATCGACATCTCTTCGAATGCCCCGCTGCTGGATGAGGTCACGTCTTCTGTCGACCGAATAAACCAGATAAAAAAACGTATAGATGCTTTGACTGAGGCTTTGGAGGATCCGGCAAGGACTGCTGAACACGATGAACTTCTCCGTGAACTTGGAGTGCAGCAGCATCGCTACGAGAACCTGGGGGCATATGATATCGATTTTGAAGCAAAAAAGATTCTCTCGGGATTAGGCTTCAGCGAGAGCGATCATACAAGGCCTATCTCTGAATTCAGCGGAGGATGGGCCATGAGAGTGGAACTGGCCAAGATCCTTTTGCTGAGACCAGATGTGCTGCTGCTTGATGAACCTACCAACCATCTGGATGTAGAAACGCAGATCTGGTTTGAGAAGTATCTCACTTCTTATGAAGG
>JAEEGF010842951.1_pt1 | contig 26120 bp, 19 predicted proteins | sample 9134171 | NCBI WGS metagenome assembly JAEEGF01 (sample SAMN16246542, study PRJNA631951) | gut metagenome | biome: gut microbiome; feature: rumen; material: AP-attached | host: Bos | place: Iran: Karaj | collected 2018-10 | reverse complement strand
TGTTGAACGCGGCGTTTTTCGTGTCGATGCCCTGTTTGAGGAGCGAGAGGTCGTCCTGGCGTTCGACTTCGAAGCGCTTCGCGAGCTTGTCGTACTTGGAAAGGTCCAGGTCGATGATGTTGCACGTCCCCTTGGAGTCCTTCGAGTGGCGGACGTGTCCCTCCTTCGGCGTCGTCTGCACGATCTTCGCGGAGAGGTGGTGCGATTCCACCAGGAGGAAGAGGCATATCTGCTCCACGTGCGAGCCGGTGGAGATGTGGATGTAGTACTCCGTGCCTTCCTCGTGGAAGCATGCGCTCTTGGCGTAGTCGTAGAACTTTCCGTAGACTTCCTCGAAGTCCCAGGGATCCTTGAGCTGGATGATGTCCAGCACCACCTTCGTTTCGGGCGAGACGGATTTTATGTCGGCCTTCACGCGTTCGGCGAGGGGAAGGAACTCCTTGTTGAGGATGAGGTGCAGCTCGTCGATCGGTAGCTTCTCCTGCTGGACGAGCCCGACATTGGGGCGCCACGTGTCCCAGCGCGCCTTGCCGGCTCCGCCGTGCGCGTCCTTCTGCGTGCCGAGTACGGATATTACTGTCGTCTTCATACAAACAAGTATACCACATTCTTCAGCCGTAGTCACGGCCGATTATAAAAATTTATAGCAGAATATAATTTTAGCGGAGGCCGCGGGATCTTTTGCCAGTCGCTAACCGCGTGTATTTGTGGCATAGGCGGGAGTTTTGCGTGGAGTGTTGTTCTGGCACAGAATGTGCAAGGATATATTGTTCGTATTTAACATCAGGAAGAGAGACTACATATGGCGCATTACAAGAACATCAGGAGGACGGCGAGTGTCCGCCAGGCGGTGAAGTTCTGGTGGAACGTGGTCAAGAACTACGACGGACGCGTCTACGACCAGGATTTTTTCGATATCGTCGCGTTCAATCTTCGGCGCGACGAGGCCGCGGCGATAATCGAGGGCAACTTCAGCGAGAAGGAGCTGAAGCCGCTCAAGGAGGCGAAGGAGGAGCGGCTCGAGCTCGACCGGGACACGGTCGGCTTCATGCTCAAGCGCATATGGAACGAGAAGCCGCTGCGGAAGAACTGCCGCGCGGTGCTGAAGATAATGCGCGACCGCATCCTCCGCAAGCTTGTTCCCGGCGAGGAGGATGAGCGCTTCGAGAAGCGCTACGCCGCGCTGTGCAGGTTCCTTGGGCTCGAGAAGGTCGAGTCCGAGCTGTTCATGCTCATGTACGTCCGCTCGGCTACGCTCTTCGACGACTTTCCCATCGACGAGGAGGTCTCGGACCGTCCGCAGTACTACGCGATGGCGATAGACCGCTCCTACTCCGAGGTCCTGGCTGCGATGTCAAAGAAGGGGCGTCTCGCGCAGTACAACTGCATGACGGACGACTACTGGTTCAACATCAAGGAGTTCGGCGCGTACTTCGAGGGGATGGACTCTTCTCCCCTCGACGAGCGCTACTACCGCGCAGAGGAGGGCGAGCCGCTGCCGTGGGGCTACTTTGGGCGCCTCGCTTCGGAGGACGGTGCGGTGCTGAAGGAGATGCTCCGCGCGCGCAAGGGCGGAGGCAGGCTCAACATCCTCCTCTACGGCGCGCCCGGCGCGGGGAAGACGAGCTTTTCCAGCACGCTCATCTCGGAGGCGGGGCTGAAGGCTTACGACCTCCTGCAGGGCGACGCGGAGGGGCGCAACATCTCCGCAGAGACGCGCATGGCGGGAATTCAGATATTCAACGCCCGCATGGCAAACGGCGGGAACGTGCTCGTCGTGGACGAGGCGGACGAACTTCTGCGCACGGCGGGCGGATTCTTCGGCGAGCGTTCGCGCGCGGGCTCGGAGAAGGGTGTCATCAACTCGATACTCGACGGGATGAAGACTCCCGCCATCTGGATTTCGAACGCGCCGGCGGAAGACATGGACGAGTCCGTGCGGCGCCGCTTCGACTACTCCGTCCACTTCCGCGCGCTCTCCTACGTCCAGCGCGAGAAGATATGGCGCAACAACATCCGCCGGCTCGACCTCGGCGCGGTCATCCCCGAGTCTTCCGCCGCGTCCCTCGCCGAGCGCTACGAGACGAGCGCGGGCGGAATCACCATGGTGCTCGAGAACGTCAAGCGCCTCAATCCCGACTCCGAGCGCGCGGCGGAGCTCGTGGAGCGCATCATGCGCCCGCACTGCGAGCTCATGCACGCCTCCATCCAGGACGGCAAGGGGCGTCCCGCGTCTGACTACTCGCTCGACGGGCTCAACGTGAAGGGCGACGTCGGGCTTGACCGCATAATCGAGGCCGTGCGCAACTTCCAGCGCGAGCGCGACCGCGGCGTCCCCTCGGGTCAGGCGGACCGTCCGCGCATGAACCTTCTGCTCTGGGGCCCGCCCGGTACCGGCAAGAGCGAGTACGTGAAGTACCTCGGCTCGGAGCTGAAGTCCAAGGTCGTGGTGAAGATGGGGTCCGACCTCCTCGACAAGTACGTGGGCGGCACCGAGGAGCGCATCGCCGCCGCGTTCGCGGAGGCGGAGGCGGAGAAGGCGATACTCTTCCTCGACGAGATTGACGGGCTCCTCCAGAGCCGCACGCGCGCAGACCACAGCTGGGAGGTGACGCAGGTGAACGAGCTCCTCCACCAGATGGAGAACTTCGGCGGAGTGATGGTCGGCGCTACGAACTTCTTCGACAGCCTCGACCAGGCCGTCCTCAGGCGCTTCACCTTCAAGATAGAGTTCGGCTACCTCGACGACGCCGGGAAGCGCAAGTTCTTCGAGCGCACGTTCGGCACTCACCTCACCGAGCCGGAGCGCTCGCGGCTCGACGCAGTCGCGAACCTCGCGCCTGGGGACTTCCGCACCGTGCGCCAGTCGCTCTACTACCTCGGGAGCGGAGTGGACAATGCGATGCGAATCGGAGAGCTCGAGAAGGAGTCGGGGGTGAAGTCCGTCTCGAAGCGCCACCGCATCGGATTCTGAGGAGGCCGCGATGACTTTCGAAATCGAGAAGGAGCTGTCCGCCGCGATGCGCGTCGCGCGCACCGCGGGGGCGAAGGTGTTCGCGAGATGCTGCGAGCTTTCCGGCGTGCGCGAGGCGCCGGGGGCGGAGGCGTACGCGCTGTCCGTCGATGTCGAGTCGCAGGGCGAGGCGTTCGAGTCCATGCACCGGCTGGTCAACGACCTGGAGACGCCCATCGAGCGCGCGCGGCTCATCCGCCTATACCTCGCGTGGAAGGGCCACGTGAAGTCGCAGTACATCCTGGGCGACAACTTCAGGCTCGGGCGCAACATCGGGGAAGACTGCGAGATGGCGCGCTACTGGTACCAGAAGGCCGCCGAGGCGGGCGACTCGTCCGCACAGAACAACCTCGGCGTGATGCTGGCCTCGGGGCTCGGAGGACCGAAGGACGTCGAGAAGGCGGTGTACTGGTACACGAAGGGCGCGGAAGGGGGCGATGGCGTGGCGAAGGGGAACCTCGGCATGCACCTCATAGAGGGACGCGGCGCGCGGCGCAACTACCGCGCGGCGGCGCGTCTCCTCAAGGAGGCCATAAAGGAGGATCCGTACTACTCCCGCAACCACCTGCTCCTGGCGCAGTGCTACGAGCACGGAGTCGGCGGGCGCTCAGCGCGCCGCCTCGCGCTGCACCACTACCAGGAGGCGTCCGACTTCGGCTCCCTCGAGGCGCGCAAAGCGCTCAAGCGCCTTGTCGGACGTCGGGCTAAGCGGTCTCCCGACGCTGCGGATTTGGTATAATATCCCGCATGGAGAAATGGTCTAGAGAGCGTGTGGCGGTGGCTGCGTACTTCGCGGTCCTGGGTCTTGTGTGCGCGACGTGGGCTTCGTCCATCGACGACATGAAGCTCCTGCTCGGGCTTAACGATGCGCAGCAGGGGTGGCTGCTGTTCTCGGGTCCGCTGGGGAACCTCGTGAGCTTCACCTTCGCGAGCGCGCTGGTGACGCGGCTCGGCAGCCGCAAAAGCCTCGTGCTCGCGACGAGCGTCTATCTCGTCTCGGCGCTCGGAATCGCCGTGTGCTTTCTCCTCCGCGCGCCGTTTTGGCTGTGGTGCATAGCGATTGCATCCCTTGGCGGGACGGGCAACCTCTTCAACATATCCGTGAACACGCAGGGCGGAATCGTCGAGCGCAAGGCAGGCCGGACGATCATGAACTCCTTCCATGCGATGTTCAGCGTCATGTGCCTCGTTGCGGGGCTTCTCGCGCTCGCCGCGTCAAGCGTTGGGCTGCCGCCCGGATGGCGACTCGTCGGCGTGCTCGCAGTGGCGTCCGTCGCGCACCTCGCGTTCCTTCCCTCGCTGCCGACGGACAACGACGTCGCGAAGAAGGCGAGAGGAGAGGGCTTGCGGCGTCCGGACATGGCGCTCTTCCTGCTTGGTCTCGCCGCACTTGTGATCATGGGGTGCGAGGGCTCCATCAACGACTGGGTCAACGTCTTCTACCGCGAATCACTGGCCGCTCCCGACAGCAGGGTCAAGTGGGGCTTCTGCGCCGTCTCCGCGGCGATGACGATCGGGCGCGTCGTGACGGACCGTCTGATAAACAGGTTCGGCGCCGTCAGGGTGCTGAGGCTGTACTGCGTTTTCGTGGCGGTCGGACTCGGCATCGCGCTTTCTTCGCCGTACACTGCGCTCACGGGTCTCCCTCTCCATGTCCTCGCGACGGCAGGGTATGCCATCGCGGGATATGGAATCTCCGCGCTCGTCCCGATTCTCTACTCCAAGGCGAACAGGACGAAGTCCATGCCTGCCGCCTCTGCGCTAACTTTCGTCGGGTCGATGGGATTCCTCGGATACTTCATGGGTCCGCCGATGATCGGCCACATCGCCCATGCGACGAGCCTGTCGCTGTCGCTCGGCATATTCGCAGTGCTCATACTCGCCTGCCTGTTCTTGAGGCTCGAAGACTGACGGTGCGCGAAGGGGCCTCGCCTTCGCTGCTGTGCGGTTTGACAGTTGCGTGCAGATTTGTGTAGAATATTCGACAGTATGAAGCTGTCGATCAGAAAAATCTGCGCGCCGTTTTTCGCTTTCGCCGCTATGGCCGCTCTCGGGGCGGACATCGAGGGCGTCGTCACTTTCCATCGTGCGCCGGACGCCTATTTCTTTCTCGAGACAGCATCCGGGGAGGTGTGGCGCGTGCAGCGGGAAGTCAACGAGCCGCGGGTGTCGATAGGCGATGTCGTCTCTGCCGGGGGATTCTTCATCAAGGGCATCAAGACGCCGCGCTTCAAGGCGGACGTCGTGCGGATGCTGGGGCGCGATCCTTCTCGGCTGCCGAAGCCGGAGAGGGTCTCCGTCGGAGAGCTTCTTCTCGATCCGATTGCGAATACGAACATCGTCAACCGCTACGGGCGCATCGTGACGTCGCAGGGCGTTGTGCGCGACGTGAACAGACGGCAGACTTTCATGCAGCTTTCAGTTGGCAGCGAGGCCGGGATCATCCAGGTCGTAGTTCCCTATGCATTCGCGCGGCAGACGCCGGAAGACCTAAGGATAGGCGCAAGCGTGCGCGCCACGGGAGTCTATGTCTACGGGAGCGTGCAGAATCCGGAAAGCGGCGTGTGGACCGGCATTGAGACGCCTTCGATACTTGCGGCGAGCGACGCCGATCTCGTGGTCGTGTCGTCCGCGCCGTTCTGGACGCCTGCGAGGCTCTGGGTGCTTATCGGCGGGATTCTTCTCTTTGCCGCCGCGCTCGTCTTCTGGGTGAAGTCGCGCGAGAAGGCGAAGGCGGACGCCGTCCAGCGCGAGCGGCTGAGGCTTTCGCGCGACCTGCACGACGGCTTCCAGCAGCTTCTAGCGGGCTCGATGTTCCGGCTGGAGGCGGCGATGAACCTTCTGCCGGACGATGCGGAGGACGCGAGAGTCCAGCTCGAGAAGGTATGCGACTCCCTCTACCACACGCAGACCGGGCTGCGGGCCGCTCTCTGGTCGATGACGGAGGAGAGCGAGGGGCCGCAGAATCTTTCGGGGCTAGTGAAGTATGCTGCCGGTCGGCTTGCGCACTGGCAGGGCGTGGTGCACTTCGAGTTCAGGGGCGAGGAGCGGCATGTTCCGCGCGCTCTCACGGGCGAGATACTGATGTGCCTCCAGGAGGCTGTCGGCAATGCGCTCAGGCACGGCGGGGCGACGAACGTCAAGGTCGTGTTCTCGTTCAGGCGCGAGGGGCTTGTCATATCGGTGCGCGACAACGGGTGCGGGTTCGACCCCGAGTCGGTGGAAGGCGCGGGGCATCTCGGGCTGCGCAGCATGCGCGAGCGCGCGGAGCGCCACGGCGGCACCTTGAAGATCACGAGCGAGATTGGCGCAGGAACTATCATCGTCATAAGACTCCCGTATAGCTCGCAAAACGTGCGCTCCCAACATCCAACATCAAACTCCAAACTTTAAACTTCGAGCTTTTCAACCCTCCAATCTTTCAACCGCATATGACAAGCATTCTGATAGTAGACGACCATCCGATCGTGCGCGACGGACTTGAGGTGCTTCTCTCGAGCGAAAAGGATTTCACGATACACGGCGCCGTCGCCTCGGCGGAGGAGGCGATTGCGCTCTGCGGGAAGAAGGGCGCCCCCGATGTAGTAGTCACCGATGTCCACATGCCGGGCGGCATGACAGGTCTCGAGCTTCTCGTGCGCATGAGGAAGTCTTACCCTTCGGCCCGGGTCATCCTGCTCGCCGGCATGCCGCTCAAGTCGGAGGTGGACGAGGCGAAGGCCAACGGGGCCGCCGGCTACATGCCGAAGAGTTCGAAGAGGGGTGTCCTCTCTGCGGCGATACGCCGCGTAGCCACCGATCCCGCGGCGTTTGTCGAGGAGGGGTATGTGCAGCCGAAGACGATTCTTTCGGCACGGGAGGCCGAGATTCTCCGTTACATGGCGATGGGCAAGACGCGCGAGGAGATCGCGATCATACTCGGCATCGGCTTCGAGACCGTGAGAACTCACACGAAGAACCTCATGACCAAGCTCGACGCCACCAACTCGGCAGGCGCCGTAAGCCGCGCCTACGAGCTGGGGCTTCTGCGCGCGTAGCTATGGCGAGTATGGCCACGGGCCATACTCATCAAGTTGTGGAAGGAGGGTTATTGAATAGTGACAACATGACGCAGCGGCCCGAGACCGCGCGAATACGGCCCGTGACCGCGCAAATCAAGCACTACCGGCGGTTTCACGGCTACGACTACAGCCGCGGCGCTTCGATTTTCGTGACCTTTGCCGTTAAGGGGCGGCTCCCGCTTTTTGGCAGAGTCGAGGGCGATAAGGTCGTTCTGTCGCCAGCGGGCAAAGCCGCATTGGAGGCCATTCTGTTTGAAAACAGAAGGCCTGGCAGGCGCGTTTGGGCGGCGTCATTTGTTGTAATGCCAGACCACATTCACCTGAGGCTCGTTCTTGAGCCAGGCTCAGGCGAAGAGCCGCTGCGACATGTAGGCCAGTTTGTAAACAACGTCAAGCGGTGGTCGCGAAAACACGCCGCTGAAATCGGCGTCGAAGTCGAGTGGGAGCCAAATTACCACGACCATATCTGCGTGTCGCGATTCATCAACGAGAAAGTCGACGCCTATATCGGCTACAATCCGCTTAAGTGGTCGCTTATGCATGGTCCCGATGCACCGCTCAAGGTTGTCGAGCCGCTTGTTTCGCCGCGTTTCCCCGATCATGAATGGTGGAGTGCGGCTGGCAACGTCGATCTGCTCGCGCAAGAACGCCGCATTGTCGCAGTTAGCGTGTCGCGCACAGTTAGGGCGAGCGACCACTCGGCGATTATAGCGCGGCTTGTGAAAGCGGCGAAAGATGGCTGGGTGGTCGCGAGCACGTTCATCTCGCCGGGCGAGATTGCGCTTTTCAATGCGCTTCAGGCAGAGGGGCTTCCCTGCATCAAGGCGTCGCCAGACCCGCTCAAGATGGTCTACAGGCCGCATGTCGAGGATACTCTGGCCTTTGCCGAGGGCAGGCTTGCCGTCGTCTCGCGCGAATGCAGCCCCGAGATATCGCGCTACGACGCCTGGCACGGCATGAACGACGCAATGGCAGAGATGGCCGCGGCCTGCGGCGACGGCCTTGGCGTCTACATACACAGAAAAGGCGCCCATGGCGCAGCCGCGCCCGTCTGGGAGCGAAGGTGAGTATGGCCACGGGCCATACTCATCAAGTTGAGAAATAGTAGCAACATGATGCAGCGGCCCGTGGCCGCGCGAATATCCCCTTTTTCGGGGAATTGGCTTTCCCGCCCATTTGATGGTAAAATAGCGCCATCATCGGGAAAGGAAGGCAACAATGAAAATCAAGCTGGCAATCTGCACTACAACGGCCATTATCGCGGCTACGGCTGCGAGGGCTACAGACTTCGTCTGGACAGGCGGCGCGCAGTATGATCGATGGAGAGATTCTGCCAACTGGACTGTCAATGGCGCGGCAACCGATTCCTATCCGCAGACTGCCGACGACACGGCGACATTCAACGATGCAGTCACGCTTGACGTCGGAGAGGAGAACATCGTCGGCAAGCTCATTCTCAACGCGGATCTCACCCACAACCGCGACAAATGGCTCACCATCGGCGGCGTCGAGGGCACGGGCAAGCTCATCCTCAAGAACCGCGGCCGCCTCCGCAACATAAACGGAACGGCCGTCGAGTTCAACAACGACATCGAAATCGTCTCTCCCGATGGAACTGACTGGGACAACCGCAATGCCATGCCGTGGATTCAGGGCAACGGCGCCAATTTTGATGTCAAGGGCAGGCTTTATGGCGACGGCCATGTGTTCTTTACGATGGCTGGATATTTTGGCGTTCGGCTCTACGGCGACAACTCAGGATTCTCCGGTACGATACATGTCGACTCGAACAGCAGCAACCGCATGAAGTTCGGCGAGGCGCAGTCGGGTTTTGCCAACGGCAAGTTGATGCTATATGGTAGTGTAAATGACAACGGCACGATGCTGTTTTCCAACGGAATAATCCATTTCGGCTCAATATATACCAAAGATTATGCAGAGGGTGCGAAGTTCAGGAGCATTAACATGGACAACACGCTTGTAATAGGCAACCTCAACAGCCTTGACGACCGCATTACCCTCGGCATGGGCGACGACGCGAACGCCAAGGCAAAGATCGTCAAGGTCGGCACCGGCACGCTTGAACTTGGACCCACGCGTCACAGGAACGGCACGATCATTTCGAACGGCACGATTCGCGTGACTCATCCCGACGGAATCTGCCACAAGGATTCCAACCTTGTCTTCGACGGCGGCACGCTCCAGTACGGCGTAAATCCGCTCGACGGTAACAATCCCGTCACAAAGGACGTTTCCTCTTATGTCAAGAATTCAACTGGTTTCATCTCGGTCGATACCGATGGCCACGACATTACGTGGTCAAACAGCGCGATGTATAACAACAATCCGGATGCGAAGGGGTTTGTCAAGAAGGGCGAGGGAACGCTTGAGCTTTCCGGCTCCAACCGCGACGGCACGTGGAACTTCTTCTCTGACGGAACCAAGACCAACATCATTGAAGGTGGAACCTTGGCGATCAAGAATGCAAAGTACAACTCGCGCTTCACGCTTGCCTCGACCATTCTCGGTACGGGAACACTTAAGATTTGCTCCGAGGAGGCAAACGGCGGCGTCTGGCTGCAGGGTACGGAGGCGCTTGCCGATTTCGAGGGGACGCTCGATTGGGCAAATGAGCTTTCCGAGAGAGTCGAAGGCGGGACGGCCTATGCGTCGGGTTTTATGATGGCCAACAATGTCAATTTCGAAATGCCCAAGGCTAAGATGGTTATCTCGGGCAATCCGGCTGAGCCGACCAACATTATGAAGGGCGAAACGCAGTGGAATCCGGGTGCAGCGCATGTAACCGTTGGCGCGTATGAGCACCTACATCCAAATGCGCAGGTCTACGTCGAGCGATCTGAATGGACTCTTAACATTCTTGGCACGGCAGGCGATAGCTATCTGAATGGCGTGTTCACGGGGGATGCAGTGCATATTGTCAAGACCGGCGCGGGCAAGCTGACGATGGGGCCTGACTTCTCTGCGCCGGAGGGCTCGACGATCAACGTCAACGAGGGTGTCTTCGCGATGGATGCAGGGATGACTGTTGCAGATCTTCCCGCCTATCTCACCATCGCCCCTGGCGTGAAGTTCACTGGCGAAGGCGTGTTTGGCAACGTCAATCTTTCCGTGAACGACGTCGTGGCGCCTGCGCTTACAACCGAGACCGACAAAACAACCGAGTTTACGCTTCTGACAGCAACTTCGATAACCGGCACGAGCGCTACGATGACGGATCTGCTGAACGAGGTCAATGCCAGCGACACGAAAGGCAAGTGGAAGCTTGTCAAGAAAGCCGCTGGAGGCGGCGCTGTGGCGCTGAAGTGCGTATACAGCAAGAATGCCTTCGTCATCGTACTCCGATAGGAGGAGGCTGGCATATGCGACGCCTCGTGGCTCTGGCGTTGGCTCTGAGCGCGTCTTCGGTTTTTGCCGCGGACGCCTCGCTCGCTTCGCCACCCGGCGATGTCTACGAAGTCGAGTTCCGGTTCAGGGCCGACGCGTTGGCTGATGGAGTGCCGAGCGACCCAGACGGAATAGCCGCGCTCAACCCAGCGACGCTTGCCTCGGGCAACGCTGGCTTCCTCGCATGGGGCGGCGGCGCGTGGCGCGAGGTCTTCGCGGAGGGCGTCGTGCCGTCCACAAACGACTGGACTCAGGCCAAGTTCGCCGTTCGCACCGTGGACGGCGAAAAGCTCGTGAGCTACCTCGTTCTGTCGAACGGGAATTATGTGCGGCTTAGGACGGCTGGTGGACAGGGCTGGTTCCGCGCGTCATCCGCCGCGCTTGCGCCTGATATGGTTTTCGTCGGACCGGGCGAGGGCGAGGTGATTGCGTCTCTGTCCGAAGAAAGCGGCGAAGGATTCTCGCTCGACGTGTCGCGTCCGAAAGCCGGCTCTGCGCTCGCGCCGCAGCTTCCGTCGCTCTTTGCCGGGGAGGGATTTTCCTTTGCCTGGCAGCGGGCGGCTTGGGACAAGACTTATGCCGCCGAACCTGTCGCAAACGTCGCTGAATACACTCCGACGACGGAGGACTACGGGCACTGGCTGCGTTTCTCCGTGTCGGACGCGGGCGCGGCGCTTTTGACGCGCGAGTTCTATTTTTCGAAACTGCCGGTCTGCTACATCACGACGGACGACGGGGAGTTCCCTTCGGCGCAGAAGGAGAAGCACGACGGCAGTATCAGGATCCAGGGTAACGCCGAGTTCAAGGAGCAGTACAACGGCAAGATGACGGTCAATGTCAGAGGCAATACGTCGGCAGGATACGCGAAGAAGCCATACAAGCTCAAGCTCGACAAGAAGACATCGCCGTTCGGACTCGGCTCGTCGAAGTCGAAGCACTGGGTGCTGCTCGCGAACATGCCCGACATGTCTAACATGCGCAACAAGCTTGCGTTCGACTTCGCGGCGTCCATCGGCGTGCTCGCAATGGAGTCGACATGGGTCGACGTAGTCGTGAACGGACGCTTCGACGGACTCTATCAGTTCTGCGAGCACGTCAGAATCGCCGCCGACCGCGTACCGGTTTTCGACTGGGAGGGCCATTCTGAGGACAATGGCCACACGGCAGAGGACCTTTCATGGATCGACCCCGAGCAGACCGACGTCAACGGAGGCTGGATCTTCGAGTTCTCCAATGAGATGGACGAGGTGTCGCGCTTTACAATCACTTCCGGCAACCTCAGAATGTTGACGATGGTGAATTCGCCCGAGTTCCTGAACACGAACGGCGACATGTTCAACGCCGCAAAGCGCTATCTGCAGAATTATTTCGACGCCTGCACATCGTCAACGCGCAAGTCGCCGGAAGGGCGTCATTATTCTGCATATTGCGATGTCGACTCGATGGTCGGATATTTCCTCGTGCAGGAGCTATTCGGCAACCAGGACGCCGGAGCCAAGAGCCGCTATGCATACAAGGACATCGGCAAGAAGATGTTCTGGGGTCCGGTCTGGGACTTCGACCACGCGGCAGGGACGGCCAACATGCAGAAGCCCTCTCCGGAGCGCTGGCACGCCGCGCAGGGCTCGATGTACTGCGAATGGCTTTCAGACTACCGCTTTGCACGACGCGTCCGCGCAAGGTACAACCAGGTGCGCGGCGCATACGCCGCGCTCGCGGCAGAAGGCGGACTCGTCGACAGCTATGCCGAGTATCTGCGGGAATCGGCCGCTGCAAACGACGCGCGTTGGCCACAGGCGAGAACCTTCGCGCAGGATACTGCCATTCTGAAGAATTTCATAGCCGGACATCGAGCTTGGCTTGATGAGCAGTTCAAGACGGTTACGACTTTGATGGAGTCGGTGCGATGTGAATCCCAGACAAGACCTTGGGACGGCGTAGTCATACCTGCGCCGACGGTGATTTCGTTGCAGTAATCCCCTCTTTGTGGGATTGTTCGACAAGTGCGTTAATGATAAAATGGTTGTGTCAAATGAAACAGTCTATAATAATCCTGATTGCAGCTTCCTTCTCGCTTGCCGCGGGCGCGGCGCCTGTAGTTCGGCTCCTGCCTGGGCCGTTTCTCGACAACATGAAGCGCGAGAGGGCGGTCATGGAGTCGCTCGACCCAATGAACCTCACGTGGATGTTCCGCGTGACGGCCGGACTTGACGACGTCTCCAACACTAATTTCGTCCAGCGGCTCGGCGGATGGGAGAAGCCGGACATGGAGCTTCGCGGGCACACCCTCGGGCATTGGCTCTCAGGCATGGCCGCGCTCTACGAGGCGACCGGCGACGCGTCGGTAAAATCGCGCGCAGCGATCGCCGTCGCGGAGCTGAAGCGCTGCCAGGACGCGATAGGCACAGGATGGGTTGGGGCATTCCCAGCGTCCGACATCGACAAGATTATCGCCGGCGTGCGCGTCTGGGCACCGTGGTACGTTCAGCACAAGATTCTCCAGGGGCTTCTCGATCAGGCGGAGATATGCGGAAACGACGAGGCGTTTCAAGTCGCGCGGCGCTTCGGCGACTGGACGGCGGACAAGGTCCTCTCGCTCTCCCCTGAACAGGCAGCCACCATGCGCAGGCGCGAGTTCGGCGGCATCGCCGAGTCGCTGCTGAATCTCTCGCGTCTTGTGCGCGAGCGCGGCGGATCTGCCGCGCAGGCAGACCGCATTGAAAAGGCGGCGGAGGTGTTCTACCATCCCGAGGTGCTTGATCCGCTGAAGAACCGCCGCGACGAGCTCAACGGCAAGCACGCCAACACGCTTATCCCGAAGGTGATCGGCGAGATGCGGCGCTACGAGCTGACGGGCGAGACGGAGGCGCGCAACCTTGCGGAGTTCTTCTGGGAGACGGTTACGGGGCACTACCTCTACGCGTCCGGATGCGTCTCGACGAAGGAGGCGTTCCGCGGACCCGACAAGCAGGGCGCAAACCTGACCGGCTTCACCGGCGAGACGTGCTGCACCTACAATCTCCTGAAGCTCTCGCGTCAGCTCTTCGAGGCCGAGCCGCGCGCGGCGATTGCCGACTACCAGGAGCGGGCGCTTTGGAACAACATCCTCGGACAGATAGAACCGAGCGACGGAAGGGTGACCTATTTTCTCCCGATGATGACGGGCTCTTACAAACTTCAGAACCGCGCTAACGACTCGTTCTGGTGTTGCCAGGCGAGCGCGATGGAAAGCCACACGAAGCCGGGCCGCCTCATCTATTCGAAACGCGCCGGCACCATCTATGTCAACCAGTTCATTGCAAGCACATTCGAAGACGACGAAATCGCAATGCGCCTAGAAACAGACTTCCCGACGCATGAATGCGCGCGGCTCGTGGTGACGAGGGGAAAAGGACGTGTCGCCGTGAGGCGTCCGTTCTGGGCGACAGGCGAGGGCGCTTCGCGCTACGAGATGCACGATGTTTCCGCAGGGGATATTATCGACGTGGAACTGCCGTGCCGGCTGCGCGCGGAGTCGACGCCCGATCGCCCAGAGCGGAAGGCGGTCTTCTACGGTCCGATACTTCTTGCCGGACGTCTCGGCTGTGAAGGCGTTGCGCCGTACGACATTCGCGCGCTCGACTACTACGAGCACGACTACAAAGTTCCTGCGAACCTTGAGCACGTCGCGCTCGAGCCGACGGAGGGTTGGACGCGTCTCGCGAAGCCGCCGCCGCACAAGCGCGTGTGGGACGATGCGTCGCATCCCGCCGAACCGTACTGGGGCGAGCCGAACTTCAAGACTCCGTCGGGCGTCGTCGTGTCGCCGCTCTGGACGATACACGGCGAACGGTATGTAGTGTACTGGAACTGAAGTCGTTAGTCGTTAGTCATTAGTCGTTAGTCGTTAGTCGTTAGTAATTAGTAAGTCAGAAGTTGGAGTTGGAGAATGGATAGATTATTTAGACATGCTGTTTGCCTGATGGCGATTGCGCTCGCGCTTGCAGCGGGGGCGCGGGATTTCGTGCATCCCGGGATTGCCGAGAGCGCGGAGGACATCGCGCGTGCGAGGAAGATGATTGCGGAGAAATGCGAGCCGTGGTACGGATGCTTCAAGGCCTTGGAGAGCTGCTGGAGCGCCGATCCGAACCAGCGCGTGCCGGAATATCCGACAGTTCTCGAATCGGTGCGCTGCAACGGCACGATCGGACAGGCCGGACGCCGCGCGCATGACCTCGCGCTCATGTACGTGCTCACTGACGATGTGCGCTATGCGAAGAAGGCCGTCGAATTCCTCAACGCAAGTTCGCACTACGAGGAGTTGAAGGATGTGGGGACAGGCCCTCTGGATTTCGGCAAGATATACCTTCTCGTTTCCGCGGCGGAGCTTCTGCGCTACGACGCCAATTGGGAGAAGGAGGACAAGATCCGTTTCGCGAAGATGCTGCGCGACGTGTTCTATCCAATGATCAAGAACGGCGACAAGGCGCGGTTCGGCAACCAGGGGCTCTTCGCCTATCGCGGCGCGCTTGCGATAGCGATCTTCCTAAACGACGAGAAGAAGTACGACCGCATCTGGCGGTATCTGAACGGACTCCCCCACCGCGCGGACCAGGAGCCGTTTGCCTCGGGTCCTGCCATCGTGGACGCCAATCCGTGGAGCGCGACGGAATTCCAGAACGACTATCGTCTGCGCGGACACGAGGAGACAATTCCGGACTACGGCTACGACGAGGTGCTCAAGTACTACATCTATGCGAACGGACAGAGCCAGGAGGCGAGCCGCGACCAGGGCCATGCGGCATGCGGTGTCTTCCTTTACGTCGACATAGCTGAGATGTTCAGGATGCAGGGCGATGATTTGTACGGAGCTTTGGACAACCGCATCCTCGCTGGGCTCGCCTGGTCGGCGCGCTTCAACTTCGGCGAATGGCAACAGAGCGGCTACACCGGCGACGAGGGAGAGGCGACTTTCGAGAACGGGCTCTTCTACCGTGCGCGGCACCGCTCGGGACGCTGGCAGTCGCTTAATCCCAATCCGTGGCCGGGTCCGAACTTCGGCGGCCCTGGCGCGCCGCGCGAATGCGCCTACGCGCACTACAGCCGCGTGAAGGGCGTCTCAAGGGAGCAGCTCGCCTGGCTTGGGCGCGCGCGCGACGCGGAGAACGCGAAGAACGGCGGATTCGAGACATGGGGAAAGTCCCCGAACTGGTATTACGAGTGGACAGGCTGGGGCACGCTCATGAAGCGCCGCCCCTAATTCGACCGACACCCCCTATTAAGGGGATTCCGCGACGGGCTGGGATTTGCTATAATCGCGTCATGATTATCCCTCTTCTCATCTCGGCCGTCGCCGCGTTCGGCGAGGGCGACGCGACGGCCCTGTCGGACCGCCTGCTCATGCACTGGAACACGCACGCGACGGACGTCTACGTCCGCGACCAGGCGGTCGTAGGAGTCGGCGGCGAACGCGCGGCAGAACCGACTGTCGTCTTCTGCGGAAACCGCTCGCACGTCACTGCATACAAGGCACCGAAGCTAGAGGATCTTCCGCGGCGGGAGGAGGATCCGCGCGGACTTTTCCTCGAGCCGCGCGAGGGCGGCGCGAAGACGTGGGTTCCGTACGGCAAGACGGGCGGCATAATCGCCAACCTCAACCGCTCCATCGTGAAGCGCGCTCTTGCGGCTCCTGACGAGCAGGCGTGGAGCGTGCTCGACGTGTACCTCAAAGGGATTCTCCACCGTAACGTGCCGACCGACCTCAATCATGGCCACATGCAGACTCTCTTCGGGATGCAGTCGATGGAGACGATCCACGACGACATCATATACGAGGTCTGCCAGCTGTACTCGCGCTTCCCCGAACATCCCGAGGACCACAAGGCCGCGCTCAGGAAGTGGGCGGACGTCCAGATTGCGAACGGAGTCGCCGACAACAACTGGGACATGATGCAGCTGAACTTCATCCTGGAAATCGGGCTCGCCCTTGGCGGAGAGGACAAGGCGCATTACGTCGACGTCGTGATGAACAAGTCGAGCGTCAGGAACTACTCCGTGAAGAAGCTCGCAGAGGCGGGGTTTGATCCGGAGACGGGAATCTGGTGGGAATGCCCCGGCTATTCCGTCGGCGTCACGCTCAAGGACTTCGCGAAGTTCGCGACGCGCGCGAAGAAGGACCTCGGCATCGACCTCCTCGAGGAGATTCCGGTCTTGAAGAAGGCGTTTCCCGCCGCGGGCGAATACCTGTTCCCCGACGGGATGCTTATCGGCTTCGGCGACACGCATCCGAGCGGAATCCCGAAGGAGGTCCTCGACTACGCGAAGCCGAAGACGTCTCCGTTCTTCTACGCGCCGAACGCGAGCTGGCTCGTGGCGCGGAGCGGCATGGACCCGACCAACGACGTCGCGTTCGCGCTCAACGCCTCGCTCGGAAACCACCAGCACGCGAACGGAATCTCGATGGAGCTCTACGCGCGCGGCTACCGTCTCGCGCCAGACGCGGGCGTAGGCTGGCAGCTCTATTCCGGCGATGACTACAAGGAGTACTATTCGCAGTATCCCGCGCACAACACCGTGATGGTCAACTCGCGCTCGACTTGCCAAGTGATGAAGAGCTACCATCCGTTTGAGCTCGTCGCACATGGCGACAACTGGGCGACGGTGAAGTTCCGCGACCCGGCGACGGACGCGGAACAGCAGCGCACCGTTCGCCATGTCAAGGACGCGGAGGGCGCGTACTTTGTCGACATCTTCCGCTCGCGCTTACCCTCAACCACCCAACCACCTAACCACCCAACCACCGAACCACCTAACCACCTAACCACCCAACCTCATTCCGAGTGGCACGACTACTACTACCACAACTTCGGCGACGCCCTGACACTGAACGGGGATGTCGAGCCGACGGAGGAGGTAGCCTTTGTCGAGAGCGGACTCTACTGTCTTAGCTACATCAAGGAGAAGAAGGCGCGCAAGGGTCGCGGCGACCTCGTCGCGACGTTCGACTGGAAGCGTCCGGAAGGACTCGTGAGGACGCGTCTTTTTATGAATGACGCGGAAGGACGCACATTCATACAGGCCCTCGCCCCTGCGACCGAGGGGCTCTCGCGGGTAAAGTCGCCGAACTACGGCATCACGCGCGATTCGCGCACTCCGTGTCTCGTGGTGCGCCAGCGCGGAGAGGCGTGGGAGCGTCCGTTCGTCGCCGTGATCGATCCGTCCGGCACCGTGGAGCGCGTAGAGTTTGGCTGCAACGACGTCCGCATCGTGCGTTCGTCAGGCAAAATCGACGCCTTTTCGCTGTAGCATAATCAAATTTTCAAAAAAGTTAAATAGCCCCCTTGCGCGCGGCGCACAGAAATGCTATACTATCCCTCGTTTTCAACTACTGCTCGGGTGGTGAAATTGGCAGACACGCATGCTTGAGGTGCATGTGGGTAACTCCTTGCGGGTTCGAGTCCCGCCCCGAGCACCACATTGTGGGATACTCAAGCGGTCAACGAGGGCAGACTGTAAATCTGCTGGCTAACGCCTTCAGTGGTTCGAATCCACTTCCCACAACCACCTTTCGAATCGAATTTTGACGAGGGTCGGGTTGCATTTTTCACGTTTTTTCCCAACCCCGCCGCGATTTATGATATACTATGTCCTTCAATGGATACAATGGACACAGCGGTGGCCAAGGCGTCGGTCCTTACCGAGGCTTTGCCCTATATACAGGACTTCCGCGGCTCCGTCGTGCTGGTGAAGCTCGGCGGGTCCGTGATGGAGGTGGAGTCCAATCTCGAGTCGCTCATGGACGATGTGGCGTTCATGCGCGCCGTCGGCATGAAGGTAGTGATCGTTCACGGCGGCGGCAAGGCGATTTCGAAGGCGATCAAGGAGTCCGGCCACGAGCCGAAGTTCGTGGAAGGCCTCAGGGTGACGGACGAGCAGACGATGGAGATTGTGCGCCGCACCCTCAACAACGTCGTCAATCCGGACCTCGTTCGCAGGCTCCAGGCGCGCGGCGCGAATGCGCGTCCGCTCCACGGCAACTGGCTTTTCGCGGCGCGCCGGATAACGGATCCGGACCGCGGGTACGTCGGCGAGGTCGTGAAGGCCGACGCGAGGGCGGTGGTCGAGATGCTCGACGCGGGGATCATCCCCGTCGTCACGCCTCTTGGGACCGGCGTGGAAGACGACCATCTCTACAACATCAACGCGGACTTCGCGGCGGCGGCTCTCGCCAAGGCGCTGAAGGTCCGCAAGTTCGCGCTTGTGTCGGACGTCCCCGGGCTCCTCAAGGATCCCCAGGACCCGAGCACGCTTTTCTCGACGCTCCACCTCGGCGACGTCGAGACTCTCAAGGCCGACGGCGTCATATCGGGCGGCATGCTCCCGAAGATCGAGAGTTGCGCGGACGCGATACGCGCCGGAGTCAAGAAGGTGCATCTGGTCGACGGCCGGATGGCGCACTCGCTTCTTTTGGAAATATTCACGCGTGAAGGCGTGGGAACGGAGATAACGGAATGAGCAGCAAAACGCAGGAAATCCTCGACATATACAAGGCAAAGGTCATGCCGACCTACAGGCCCTCGATCGTCCTCGCCAACGGCAGGGGCGTGACCGTAAGGGACATCGACAACCGTCCCCTGTACGACTTCACGAGCGGAATCGGCGTGCAGTCCGTCGGCTATTCCCATCCCAAGGTCGTCAAGGCGATCCAGGACCAGGCGGCGGCGATGACGCACTGCTCGAACCTCTTCGTCAACGAGCCCGCGACGCGCCTCGCGGAGAAGCTCGTCGAGATATCCGGGCTCGACGGCAAGGTGTTCTTCTGCAACTCCGGCGCTGAGGCCAACGAGGCCGCGATCAAGCTCGCGCGCAAGTGGGGCGCCTCAAACGGTGGGCGCTACGAGGTGGTCACCTTCAGGCAGGGCTTCCACGGCCGCACGCTCGCGACCGTCGCGGCGACTGCTCAGGCGTGGTGCCAGGAGGGCTTTGATCCGCTTCCCGTCGGCTTCGCGTATGCCGACTTCAACGATCTGGAGTCCGTCAAGGCGGCCATCACAGACAGGACCGTCGCCGTCATGCTCGAGGCCGTGCAGGGCGAGGGCGGAGTTACCCCTGCGACCGACGAGTTCATGAAGGGCGTGCGCGCGCTCTGCGACGAGAAGAACCTCCTCATGATCTGCGACGAGGTGCAGGCCGGCATGGGCCGCACCGGCACTTGGTTCGCATGGCAGGGCTACGACGTCAAGCCCGACCTCTTCACTTGCGCCAAGGCGATCGCCGGAGGTCTCCCGATGGGCGCACTCGTCTCGAACGCGAAGCTCGCGGACGTCCTTTCGGCGCCGAGCCACGCCTCCACCTTCGGCGGCAACCCCGTCGCGGCCGCTGCGGCTCTCGCTGTCATCGACGTGATCGAGAGCGAGAAGCTCCTCGCAAGGGCGTCCGAGATGGGCGCGCTCTTCCGCGAGGCGCTCCAGGGCTTCGTCGACAAGTACGAGAAGGTGCTCGAGGTGCGCGGAAAGGGCCTCATGCTCGGACTCGTCGTCGATGCGGATCCCCGCGAGGTCGTCGAGGCGATGCAGGCGCAGGGCGTGCTTGCGCTCACGGCCGGCAAGAACGTCGTCCGCTTCCTTCCTCCGCTCGTCCTCAAGGAGGACACGCTCGAGGAGGCGGTGGACATGATGTCCGACGCGCTCGACTGCGTGTTCGGCGAATGACAGAGCAGCCGGCAGGCGGCAAAGAGGCGGACGCGCGGCACTGCGCGTCCGCTTTTTGCTATAATACGCATATGAGCAGATTACATCTTGGAGTTCTCGGGTCCGGCGCGGGCTCGAACATGCAGTCCATCGTCGACGCAATCGAGGCCGGAACCCTCGACGCGGACATAAAGCTTGTCCTTGCGGACGTACCGGACGCGAAGATACTTGACCGCGCGAAGAGACACGGCATTCCGTGCCAGTACCTCGACTGCGCGCCGTGGAAGACGAAACTCGAGGGCCCGGCGGAGGATCGCTGCATCGAGCTTCTCAAGGAGGCTGGGGTCGACACCGTCGTGCTCGCCGGCTTCATGCGCATCGTCAAGCCGAAGCTCCTCGCTGCGTTCCCCAACCGCGTGCTCAACATCCACCCCGCGCTCCTTCCGGCGTTCCCCGGCGTCCACAGCTGGACGCAGGCGCTTGACTACGGATGCAAGGTCGCCGGCGTTACTGTGCATTTTGTCGACGCGGGGACGGACTCTGGTCCGATCATCGTGCAGAAGGCCGTGCCCGTTCTGGAAGGCGACACGCCCGAGTCGCTCCACGCGCGCATCCAGGTGCAGGAGCACATCGCGTTCCCCGAGGCGCTGAACATCCTCGCGTCCGGAAAGTACCGCATTGAGGGAAGAAGGGTGAGGATAGAGAAATGACAGATGTATCGGTGAATCTCGGTGGACTCAGGATGCCGACGTTCCTCGCCACGGCGAGCGGCACGTTCGGCTACGGGTTTGAATATGTTGGCGCTGTCGACTACTCGAAGCTCGGCGCGGTGACCGCGAAGGGCATCCGCACCGAGCCGTGGCCGGGCAACGCGATGCCGCGGCATTCGGAGGTGCCCGGAGGACTAGTCAACGCAATCGGCCTCCAGGGCACGGGCGTGGAGCATTTTCTCAAGTACACCGTGCCGTGGTACCGCCAGCAGGTGAAGGGCGTCCCGCTCATAGCCAACATCTGGGGCTCGTCGGTCGAAGGCTACGCAGAGGTCGCCGCGCAGATGGGCGACAGCGTGGACGCCGTGGAAATGAACGTGAGCTGCCCGAATGTGAAGGCGGGTGGGCATACCTTCGGACAGGACCCGAAGGTCCTTGCGGAAGTCGTAGGCGCGGTGAGGAAGGCAACGAAGCTTCCGCTAATCGTCAAGCTCGCGCCGAATGTTCCGTCGATTGTCCCGTACGTGAAGGCGTGCGAAGACGCCGGCGCGGACGCGCTGTCGATGATAAACACGATTCCGGCGATGGTCATCGACATCGAGAAGCGCGTGCCGGTTCTCGCGAACGTCACGGGAGGGCTCTCCGGGCGCGGAATCCATCCCGCGGCCGTCAAGCTCGTCTACGATGCGCACAGGGCGACGAAGCTTCCGATTCTCGCCATGGGCGGAGTCTACGAGGCGAAGGACGCAATCGAGTTCCTGCTCGCCGGCGCAACGGCGGTCGCGGTCGGCACTGCGACGTTCTCTGATCCGGGCGTCATAGCGGAGGTCTACGACGGCGTGGTGGAATACTGCGAACGCCACGGCTTTGCGTCGGTGTCCGCGCTGACCGGAGCCCTTGAAGGCTGAGTCCAGTAGTGAAGAACATGAACCAGGCAGTGCCGGCGGAGGAAAGATGAAAGTTGTGTACCAGGGATCGGCTGTCGAAACGGCCGCGAACACGGTGGCGGAGTTTCTCGCCGAGAGGTCCGTCGATTCGACGACGGCCATTGTGGAATACTCGGGCGAGGTCTATGCGCCAGGCTCGGACTTGAGCGCTCTGCCGCTTGAAGACGGCGCTTCGCTCGACGTGTTCAAGATGACGGCCGGGGGCTGAGATGGCGGCAAACACGTATCTCACGCCCGAAGAGCGCGCCGCGCTTGAGTCTGTGCGCGTCGGCATCGCGGGCGCCGGCGGACTCGGCTCCAACTGCGCGATGCATCTCGTCCGCTCGGGCGTGAAGCACATCACGATCGTCGACTTCGACGTCGTGAACGAATCCAACCTCAATAGGCAGTTCTTCTTCCGCGACCAGATCGGACAGAAGAAGGTCGAGGCGGTCAAGGAGAATCTCCTCCGCATCGAGCCGGATGCGGACATCCGCGCCGTGGACATGCGGCTTGACGCATCCTCCGCGCGGGAAGTCTTCGCGGACTGCGGCATTGTCGTCGAGGCGTTCGATGCCGTGGACGCGAAGGTGATGCTTGTATCTGCTTTCGCGTCTTCGGGCAAGAAGCTCGTCACCGCGAGCGGACTCGCCGGCTGGGGGCGCTCCAACGCGATGAGGGTCAGGAAGATGGGCAGCATAGTGGCCATCGGCGACGGCGAGACGTCCGTCGGCGATGGTGCTGCGCCCGTCTCCCCCCGCGTCGGAATCGCCGCGGCGATGGAGGCGAACGCAGTGGTCTCGCTTCTGCTGGGCTGCGAACCTTAGCCGCAACGCGGCGGTGTGTCGCATTGCCGTCCTTGCTCATTACCAAATGGTCATCTTTCGGTAATGAGTCCGTAATCCTCATTCTGTATACTGTATGCGGATATGAGGGAAGTATTGTCTATTCTTGTGGTGGTCGGCGGTGGGCTCGGCACGTTCCTGCTGGGGATGAAGCATCTGTCCGAGGGACTCCAGTCCGTCAGCGGATCGGGCCTTCGCAGGTTCATGTCGCTCGCGACCACGCACCGCCTGGCCGGAATCGGCACGGGCGTCGTCTCGACGATGATCGTCCAGTCGTCGTCGATCATCACCGTCATGGTCGTCGGATTCGTTACGTCCGGCTTCATGACGCTGCCGCAGGCGATCAACGTCATCATAGGCTCCAACATCGGCACGACGGCAACGGCGTGGATCATCGCGTTCGCGCCGGACGTGAAGACGCTCGGACTCCTCGTCGTGCTTCTTGGCGCAGCGCTCTACTTCTTCCAGAAGCGGGAGTGGCTGCACAACCTCGGCCTCGCGCTGATGGGGCTCGGATTCGTCTTCATGGGCCTATACTGGATGAAGGAGGGCATGGAGCCGGTCCGCACGATGCCGGCGGTGGTTGACGCGTTCAGGTCGCTCGACGCGACGACGGCGTGGGGTCTCGCCAAGTGCGTCCTCGTCTCGCTCGTGTTCACGGCCGTCGTGCAGTCCTCCGCCGCGACGACCGCAATCGCGATGACGCTTGCGCAGCAGGGGCTCCTTTCCTTCGAGGCCGCCGCCGCGACCGTATTCGGAATGAACATCGGAACGACCGTGACCGCCTGGCTCGCGGCGTTCAACGGGTCCGCCGAGGCCCGGCAGACAGCGCTCGCCCACACGCTCTTCAACGTCGTCGGAACGGTCGTCCTGATTCCGTTCTTCGTGCCTGTGATGCTCCCGGCCGCGACGTCGTTCTTCCCGCACTACGCGGACGCGGTTGTTGTCGACGGCGTAACGAGCTATCCGCACATGGCCGCGCCGATGGCGGCGGTGCATACGCTATTCAACCTCGTTACGACGGCGATGTTCGTCCCGTTCGTGAAGCCGTTCGCCGGACTCGTCTCGCGCATCATCCGCGCGCCGGAGTCGGAGAAGCCGCACCTGAGCGCGCTCGACATGACGAGCCACCTCTCGCCCGTCATAGCCTGCGACCAGGCGCTGATGGAGGTGACGTTCATGCGCGACAGCGACATCGAGCTGCTTGGATGCGTGCGCAAGGTGCTTTCGGGAGAGGCTGAAGAGCGGACGGAGGATCACATCGCCCACCGCGAGGAAGTCCTGGACAACGTCCAGCGCGAGGTCACCGAGTTCCTCGGCAAGGTGATGTCGCGGCGGCTTTCCGGCACAGTCGCTGCGCGTGCGCGAAGGCTCCTCAGGATGACCGATGAACTCGAGTCCGCCTCGGACGAGGCGGCGACGATACTCAAGGTGACGCGGCGACTGCGGAAGGGCGGACAGAACTTCTCCGCCCAGTCGCTCGGCGTGCTGCTCGGCGTGCACGACGGCATCGCTTCCTTTGCGGCGAAAGTCTCCGGGTACCTCAAGTCGCCGCGCCCGAAGTTCGACCTCTTGGCCGTCCAGGCGGAGTCCGCAGGGCTTCGCGACCTCGTGCGCGACAGCCGCAGGCGACAGCTCGACCGCGTAGGCCCTGACGATCCCAGCTCGCCCGTCCGCGTGTTGGTCGAGCTCGACATCCTAAACGCATACGAGAGGATCCGCGGATACTACCTCAACATCGCCGAGACGCTTGCGGGAGGAAAGGGATGAAGAGGAGCGTTTCGATTTTTGCCGCGGCGCTCGCGGCGTTGATCGTGGTGCGTGTCGCCGCGATGCTCGTTGCGCCCGTCTTCGAGCCGAGCGAGGCGCGCTACGCGGCGATTTCCGCGAACATGGCGCGGACAGGAGATTGGTTTGTCCCGAGCTTTACGTACAAGGGCGTCTACCAGCCGTTCGCGGGGAAGCCTCCGTTCGCGTTCCAGGCGTCAGCGCTCTCGTGCAGGGCGCTCGGCGTGAGCGAGTTCGCAGTGCGTCTTCCGTCGCTCGTCTCCTGGCTTGCGCTTCTCGCAATCCTGTACTGGTCGGTGCGCAAGACCTCGTCGCGCGACGCAGCGGCGCTTGCGGTGGGGTTCTGCGCGACGACAGTGTCGCTGTACATGATGTCCGGCATCTGCATGACCGACGCGCTGCTCGTCTGCTGCGTGTCGGGCGCGCTGCTTCTGTACGCAACGCGCGACACTTCGCTGTATCCGGCGGTCGCGCTGCTCCTTGCGCTCGGGACGGTCGTTAAGGGACCTGTGGCGCTGGCGCTGTTCGGACTCCCCGCGCTCGCCGACTCCGTTATCGCGCGCAGGCTGCCTCCGCTGCCGCTTAAGCGCACGCTTCTCTCGCTGTTCCTCTTTGTCGCGGTCGTCGTTTCGTACTTCGCCGCAGTGGAGGCGAACCAGCCCGGGTTTCTCAGGTACTTCATCGTCAACGAGAACATCATGCGCTTCCTTGTGCACGACTATGGCGACAAGTATGGGGCGGGACGCGAGACGTTCCGCGGCATGGCGGTGGTGTGGACGCTTGTCGCGACGCTTCCGTGGTCGCTCGTTCCGTTCTTCAGGCGCCGTCTTCCGTCGCTTTCGTTCCATACGCTTTCGATTCTATGCATCACGCTGTTCTGGTGCCTCACGAGCAGGGTTCCGTTCACGTACCTCCTTCCCGTAGCGCCGCTCTTCGCCGCGCACCTCGCGACGCGTCCGGAAGAGTTCGGGACCGAACCCGCGCGACTTCGGAGGCTTGTCCCGCTCGCCGCGGCGCTTGCATGCGTCGTACTCTGCGGGGCGCTGTCATACACGTACGCGTTCAACCGGAAGAAGATGCCCGGCGCATCCGCCCCGATGAAGGTCAGCGACCATTATTTTTCGTACGAGTTCTACAACGGACCTTGGGGAGAGGGGGCGCCGAAATGAAGACGCTTGCGCTTGTCGTGCCTTGCCACAACGAGGCAAAGAGACTGGACGTCGACGCGTTCGTCCGCGCGGCGGAGGAGTGGCCGTGGATATCGTTCTGCTTCGTCGACGACGGTTCGACGGACTCCACGGCGGAGCTCCTCGCGCACATGGCGAACCTGTCTCCGTCGATGCACGCAATCTACATAAACGAAAACGTCGGCAAGGCCGAGGCCGTGAGGCGCGGGGTCCTGCACGTCTGCTCGTACTCCGGCGCGGACTGCGTCGGGTTCTGGGATGCGGACCTCGCGACGCCGCTCGGGGAGATTCCGTCGTTCATGCGCGCATTCGAGGAGCAGGGTCCGCTGAAGGCCGTGATAGGCTCGCGCTGGCCGCACCTCGGGACGGACATACGCCGCTCGGTGGCGCGCGGACTCGCCGGCGCGTTCGCGAAGTGGCTCATCAGGCGCACGCTCGGCGCTCCGGTCTGGGACACGCAGTGCGGTGCGAAGGTCTTCGCGTGCGACGTCGCGAGGGAGATATTCCGCGCGCCGTT
>JAEEGF011365232.1_pt1 | contig 26129 bp, 21 predicted proteins | sample 9134171 | NCBI WGS metagenome assembly JAEEGF01 (sample SAMN16246542, study PRJNA631951) | gut metagenome | biome: gut microbiome; feature: rumen; material: AP-attached | host: Bos | place: Iran: Karaj | collected 2018-10 | reverse complement strand
AGGTTCTCGTCGAGAGCGTCCCAAGGATGGGGAGTAAGCTGCTTGTAACCGAGGGCGATGCGCTTCTGCTGCTCGTTGAAGTCGAGGACGACGACCTTGATCTTCTCGCCGAGCTGCACGAACTCCTCGGGATGGTTGACGCGACCCCAGGAGAGGTCGGTGATGTGGATGAGACCGTCCACGCCGCCGAGGTCCACGAACACACCGTAGTTGGTGATGTTCTTGACGGTACCCTCGAGCACCTGGCCCTTCTCCAGCTTGGAGATGAGCTCGGCCCTCTTCTGCTCCTGCTCGGCCTCCAGAAGGGCCTTGTGGGAGACGACGACATTGCGGAACTCCTGGTTGATCTTGACGATCTTGAAATCGATGGTCTGGTTGACATAGGCATCGTAGTCACGGATGGGCTTGATGTCGATCTGTGAACCGGGAAGGAAGGCCTCGATGCCGAACACGTCGACGATCATGCCGCCCTTGGTGCGGGTCTTGACGAAACCCTTGACGATCTCGTTATTGTTGTAAGCTTCGTTGACTCTGTCCCAAGACTTGAGGGCGCGGGCCTTCTTGTGGGAGATGACGAGCTGGCCCTTGCGGTCCTCTGCGGACTCGACATAGACCTCGACCTTGTCGCCGACCTTGAGGTCGGGATTGTAACGGAACTCGGGAGCGGAGATGACACCCTCGCTCTTGCCGCCGATGGTCACGATGACCTCGCGCTTGTTGATAGCGGTGACTTCACCTTCGACGACTTCGTTCTCGACGACCTTGGAAAGGGTCTGGTCGTAAGCCTCGCGGATCTTGTCCTTCTCTTCACCGCCGTAAACGGAGGTGCTGCCTTCGAAAGCATCCCAATCAAAGTTCTCGGGAGCAACTGATGCGTTTAAAAATTCTGCCATAATTGTTAATTGAAACAAACTAGGGGTTTAACATTATTTCTTGTGCCTTGCACGGCAAAAAAAAGCACGCCGGGCGAAAAGCGTGCAAAGGTAGATAAAATATTCTGATTTACAAAGCAATAAACAGCTCTTTCAGAGCAATTTTTTCTTTTTGAATGCAAACCACAGCGCAAATGCGAAAAGCACCATGACGGCGATGATGATCAGCCAGGCGAGGCCGAGACCCGCAAGGGGAAGCTTGACATTCATACCGTAGAAGCTCGCGACGAACGTCGCAGGCATGATGAGCAGGGAGATCAGCGTGAAGATCTTCATGATCCTGTTCTGGTCCAAGTTGATCAGACCGAGAACCGTATCCTGCAGATACTCAAGACGTTCGAAATTGAAATTCGCGTGGTTGATCAATGATGCGATATCCTGGAGCAGCACGTTGAGCCTGGGCTCGAGAGACTCGGGATGACGGTCGCTCTTGAGGATGTTGGAGATGAGGCGCTGCTTGTCCACGACGTTCTCGCGGACGATCATGGTATTCTCCTGGAGCTGGTTGATGTCGAGGAGGAAGTCCTCGTTGATATCCTCCTGCTGGTTGATGCGCTTGGAGAAGCGCGCAGTCTCCTTGCCAAGGATCTCGACCATATCGGCGTCGAGGTCGACGCGCTGGTCGAGCATGGCCACGAAGATGGTCCATCCGCTCGGGAAGAGCGAAGGCTTGGCGCAGAGCTTCTGCTGCAGGCTGGTGATGCTTCGGAGGGGTATCTCCCTGAGCGTGGCAAGAGTGTCGCCCACGAGGGTGAACGAGACCGGATCGGAATTGTACTCGTCACCGGAAGGAGTGAGGTAGTTGGTATTGGCAAAGATGGCGACGTCGGACTCGGAGAAACGGGATGAACTCTCGATCTCCTCCGCCTGGGCACGGCTTTGAATCTCTGTACCGAGGAATCTTTCTGTGGCTCTCTTCTCTTCGCCTGACGGATCCAGAAGGTCGATCCAGAGGACATCCTCCCGCGTCAGTTTAGCGAACTCCGTTTCGGACTGGAAGTAATCTACCTTACCGCCGAGCCTGTAGAAAATACTGATCATACCTCTTCCCTTCTTGACCCCGGACGGTATGGCCCGGGAGGGTTAAACACTCGTGTCTGGCTGACGTTACGGAGAAGTCAGCCTACAAAAGTAAGAAAATTATATCAAAAATCCAATACCCAGTCCCACAAGTACCAGTCCGCCTATCAGTTCCGCACCCCGGCCGAAGCGATTTCCTATCCTGCGGCCGCCGAGGATACCGGCAACGACGGAGATGACCGTCACCAGGAAAACCGCAGCCGTTTTGACAAGAGCGGAGCGCATGGGTTCCATGTCCATCGAAAGCGATATTCCAACGGCCATGGCATCGATGCTGGTGGCGACGGACGCAATCAGGATGTTCCTGATGCCGTTCAGGTCGCGTGCTTCTTCCTTTCCCGTCAAGGCTTCCACGACCATGGATCCGCCGACATAGAGCAGCAGCAGGAAACCGATCCAGTGTGCGAACTTTTCGACGTATCCTACGAAAAGGTCGCCGAACAGATATCCGGCAAAGAGCAGGCCGGCCTGGACCAGGCCGAAAACCAACGCGACAAGCATCACGCGCTTGCGCGCCGTTTCGCGCATAGTCACTCCGGAGCATACTGAAACGGCGAAACAGTCGGCACATAGCGACGCGGCCAACAGCAGTGCGAGAAGCAGTTCCTTCATTCTCCTACGGTTTGAATTCCTGGCGGTTGACGATGGAGCGGCCGAGAGTCAGCGCGTCAGCGTACTCGAGGTCGTCTCCGAAGCCCAGTCCCCTGGCCAACGTCGACACCTTCACTCCAAGGCCAGCGATCTGACGGTAAATATAGAACGCCGTCGTCTCCCCCTCCACATCTCCCGACAGCGCCAGAATCACTTCCACAGGACAATCCTCCAGGCCGGAGGATCCTGTAAGGCGGTGGAGGCGGTCGACGAGCTGGCGGATGGTGAGGTCCGAGGGACCGATACCGTCGATAGGCGAGATGATGCCGCCAAGGACGTGATAGACTCCGCGGTATTGGCCGGTGTTCTCGATGCTCATCACGTCGCGGACATTCTCCACGACGCAGATGGTATTGTGGTCCCGGCGGGAGTCGGAGCAGATGGAACAAAGGCCGTTGTCGGAGATCATCATGCACTCCGGACAATACTGCACCTCGTCGGCCAGGCGGTTGATGGCGTCAGTGAAATGATGGACGTTCTCCCTGGGTTGGCCAAGGAGGTGCATCGCAAGGCGCAGCGCGCTGCGGGAGCCCACTCCGGGGAGGGAGCCTATGGCCTCCACGGCATTCTGAAGGAGCTCTGAAGGGTACTTCTCGATCATAGGCTATGGTATTCGACAAGGCCTTCCATCGGGGAGGCGAGGATGCGCGAGACGCGCACGCCGCAGCGCTGCGCGACAGCGCGCAGCTGCGGCTCGCACGCGGCCGCGAAGCCGCCGACGAAGCCGGCGGGCAGGTCCGGGCGGCCGTGGCGCATCAGCGACCGCTCGAAAAAGCCGGTGAGATTGCGTTCCACCAGTCCGTCCACATAAGGGTGACCGCGATGCTCAAGGATCCAAGGAGCAAATCCGCCGAGATAAGCGGAAGGAGCGGATTCCTTATATACCTTGCGGACGACAGTCATATAATCGACGTCGAAAGCGGCTCCGAATTCCGAAGCCAGCGGCTCGGGGACCAGGTCCTTGATATAGTCGGAGATAAAGAGCTTCCCAAGGCTCGCTCCCCCGCCCTCGTCTCCGAGGATGAATCCGCCGGAACGGACGGTATGGACTATACGTGTACCGTCGAACAGGCAGCTGTTGGAGCCTGTGCCGAGGATGGCGCAGACGCCCTCGGAGCGGCCGCAGGCCGCGCGGGCGGCCGCCAGCATGTCCGAAGCGCCTTCGACGGGCGCTCCGCCGAAGGCCGAGGACAGGATGCCCACCGCCTTGGCGGCGGGTTCCGACCCTTCGATCAGTCCGGCCGCATAGAAATGCACCTCCGTCACTCCAGATTCCAGGCCACTCAGGTCCTTCAAGGCCTCGACAGCCTCCCGTACGATCGCTTCCACCTCTTCCGGTGTAAGCACGGACACGTTCATCCCGGCGGTCTTGAACCGCCGGACTGCCTGTCCGCCATCAACGGCGCACCAGTCGGCCTTCGTCGCCCCGCTGTCGATTATCAGTTTCATTTACAGCACTTCGAGGAGTTCGACCTTGAAGACAAGGGCGGCGCAAGGAGGGATGCTCCCGTGGGCGCCGGCCTCACCGTACGCCATCTGATAAGGGATATAGAGCTCCCATACGGAGCCCTCGGGCATCAGCTGCAGGCCCTCGGTCCAGCCGGAGATGACCTGGTTCAGGCCGAATACGGCGGGCTCGCCGCGGTCGTAGGAACTGTCGAACTTCATACCGTTGGTCAGCTTGCCCTCGTAGTGGCAACGCACCTTGTCGGTACGGCCGGGCTTGCGGCCGGTGCCTTGCTTGAGCACCTTGTACTGAAGGCCGCTAGGCAGGACGACCACGTCGTCCTTGCGGGCATTCTCCTTGAGCCAGGCCTCGCCCTCGTCCTTGAAGGCGGCCGCCATCGCGGCCTGCTTCTCCTTTGCCTCGGCCTCGGCCCTGGCGAAGAAATCGTTCAGCACCTTATTGGCGTCCTCCATCGAGAGCGCGGGCTTCGCGCCCATAAGGCTGTCCTTGACGCCGTTCTTGAAATCTTCGAAATCGAGCTTCTCTACGCCTGACTGCGACAGGCTCTGGGCGATGCTCATGCCCAATGCGTAACTCAGTTTATCCATTATAATAATCGTTTCCGGTCACAAAGGTAGGAAAAAAGTCAATACACAATCTCGTCCGAGGGCGCGCTTTCGTTCCAGCAGCGGTCCACGACGGTCACGATATAGAAGAACGGCCCGTCATCGTCATCCGTCGTCTCATAGGAAGTCTCCCTCGTGACGGCGACAATGCGCGACGGATCCGTCAAGTCCGCCTTGTCATCCATCCCGAAACGGCGGACGACGAAGAAATGGGGTTCCTGCAACTGATCATCAACGGGATCGACGCGCCAATGGACATATCCGTGCGAAGCCCAGATATCCGAAACTGGAGCAGGAGGGATGTCGTCGATGTCGGTATAGGCGGGTATCAGGGCGGGATAGCGCTGATAGCGCCGGGCAAGAGAATCCGCAAGCCCCAGCGTCCCGTCCGAAAGCGACCATCCCGGCCACCAGACATTGCCGTCCACTCCCGGCAGCTCGCGTACAAGCTCCATCTTCCGGCCCAGTTGCGTGGTGTTGGGATCCTTGAGGTCGGGCTCGCTGAATGTCTCTATGCTCTGTCCTATGTACAGTTGCCCCTTCAGGTCAAGGTCGTTCCACCAGTTGATCAGTATCTCATAGTCCGCCAGCCTGTGGCCTATCTTCCAGTATAGCTGCGGCGCCAGGTAGTCCACGTCTCCGGCAGCGGCCCAGGCCGGAGCGTCGGCATAGAGCTGATGATAGCAGGACAGGCCGTTGGTCCGGCTGCCGCTGCCGTCAGGAGTGTCCGAGAGATTGCGGTGGATGCCGAAAGGCGACACCCCGAAACGGACCCAGGGCTTTATCTCCTTGACCGCCTCATTGACTTCGTGGACCAGCAGGGCGGTATTGTTCCGGCGCCAGTCGTCCTTGCGCCGGAACCCCTGCGCGCGTCCGTACTTGGCGAAAGTGTCGTCATCGGGGAACTCTCTCCCGTTCACGGGATAGGGATAGAAATAATCGTCGAAATGAATACCGTCCACGTCGTAGCGCGACACTATGTCGCGTACCACCCGGACGACATGCTCCCTCGAAGCCGGCTCGCCCGGGTCGAAATAGACCTGTCCGGAGTATTTCTTGAAAATCGAAGGATTCCTACGGGCAAGGTGGTCGCGGACCAGCGACTCGGTGGAATTGAGCGTCACGCGGTAAGGATTGAGCCAGGCGTGAAGCTCCATCCCCCGGGAGTGGCATTCGTCCACCATGAACCGCAGCGGGTCCCACAGAGGATCCGGAGCCTTTCCCTGAGTGCCGGTGAGATACCGGGTCCAAGGCTCTATGTCCGAGATGTAGAATGCGTCGGCCGCTGGCCTGACCTGGAAGAAAACGGCATTGCAACCGCACATCTTCAGCGAGTCCAAAGTGCCTGTCAGCCAGGTTCTGATCTCCTCCTGGCTCATCTTCTGCATATCGGCATTGCCGACGATGTGCAGCCAGGCGCCACGGAACTCGCGCAGCGGGAGTTCCTGCGCCGACGCGCCGAGGGTCAGCATCAAGGAGAGGATTATCAGCCGGAGCTTTCGCATTTCCCGTAAAGATAATAAAAAAACCTTCCCCGGAAGCGGGGAAGGCATTTAAAACTGTCCTTTGAACTTCTAGGCCTTGCCGTCGGAGCCGAGGACGTTGACGATCTTGTGGATATACATCTTCTTCATCTCCTCGCGTGCGGGCTTGAGATACTGGCGGGGATCGAAGTGGCTGGGATTCTCGGCGAGGTGCTTGCGCACGGCGGCGGTCATGGCCAGACGGCTGTCGGAGTCGATGTTGATCTTGCAGACAGCGCTCTTGGAGGCCTCGCGGAGCTGCTCCTCGGGAATACCGACGGCGTCAGGAAGGTTTCCGCCATACTTGTTGCACATGTCGACATACTCCTGAGGGACGGAGGAAGAACCGTGGAGAACGATCGGGAAGCCGGGGAGCTTCTTCTCGATCTCGTGCAGCACGTCGAATGCGAGCGGCGGAGGTACGAGACGGCCGGTCTTGGGATCGCGGGTGCACTGCTCGGGCTTGAACTTGTAAGCGCCGTGGGAGGTGCCGATGGAGATGGCGAGGGAGTCGCAGCCGGTGCGGGTGGCGAAGTCGATCACTTCCTCAGGCTTGGTATAGTGGGAGACCTCGGAGGCGACTTCATCCTCTACGCCGGCGAGAACGCCAAGCTCGGCCTCGACGGTCACGTCGTACTTGTGAGCGTACTCGACGACCTTCTTGGTGAGGGCGATGTTATCCTCGTAAGGAAGGGAGGAAGCATCGATCATCACGGAAGAGAAGCCCATATCGACACAGTCCTTGCAGAGCTCGAAGCTGTCGCCGTGATCCAGATGGAGGACAATCTCGGGCTTTTCCCAGCCAAGTTCCTTGGCATATGCGACGGCACCCTCTGCCATATAGCGGAGAAGGGTGGAGTTGGCATAGTTGCGGGCACCCTTGGAGACCTGGAGAATGACGGGGGACTTGGTCTCGGCAGCGGCCTGTATGATGGCCTGGAGCTGCTCCATGTTGTTGAAGTTGAAAGCAGGGATGGCGTATCCGCCTGCGACGGCCTTCTTGAACATCTCACGGGTGTTCACAAGGCCAAGATCTTTGTAAGAAACCATAATTATAAAGTTGTTTTAAACGATTGCACTGTGAATCACGCAAAATTAACTAATTTTGTGGAAATATCATAATTAACTATGGCCAATAAAGTACTCATCTTCTCCGCTCCGTCCGGATCAGGCAAGAGCACCGTCGTAAACCACCTCCTCGGGCTTCATCCCGAGCTCGAATTTTCCGTGTCCGCGACTTCGCGTCCGCCCCGCGGCCAGGAGCAGGACGGCGTAGAGTACTACTTCCTGGATGTCGAGGAGTTCCGTCGCCGGATCGAAGCCGAAGCTTTCGTCGAGTACGAGGAAGTGTACCCCGGACGCTTCTACGGCACCCTCAAGGAAGAGGTGGAACGCATCTGGGCCAAGGGCCATGTAATCATCTTCGACGTGGATGTCAAGGGCGGAGTGAACCTGAAGAAATATTTCGGGGACAAGGCCTTGTCCGTGTTCATCCAGGCTCCGAGCGTGGAGGAGCTGCGCCGCAGGCTCGTCCTGCGCGGCACCGACAGCGAGGAGGATATCGAGAAACGCGTCGCCAAGGCATCCGAGGAGATGACCTATGCCGACAAGTTCGACTATGTCCTGGTCAATGACGACCTGCAGACCGCCCTGGCCGAAGCAGAAGATGTAGTAGGCAAGTTCCTCGACGGCCACTGAAGGAAACGGGTAGCCGTGTATTCCGGCTCCTTCAATCCACTGCACAAAGGCCATCTCGCCATAATGGAATACCTTACCCGCGGAGGCGGATTCGATGAAGTATATCTGATAGTATCCCCCCAGAACCCGTTCAAGGACCCGTCGCTGGCCGAGCAGGGCGAACGTCGCTACCGCGCAGCAGTCGAAGCCGTACAGCGTCATCCCGGGCTCAGGGTCCGGGTGGACGACATCGAACTCCACCGCGACCCTCCCCAGTACACCATCGACACCCTGGACCTGCTCAAGCAAAGGGAGCCCGGAAACAGCTTCACCCTCGTAATAGGTTCCGACAATCTCGCACGCTTCAAAGGATGGAAACAAGCGGAGCGTATCCTCACCGAATACGGCATAGTGGTCTATCCCAGACCTGGATATGACTCCGAAGAAGCGGTGAAAAAGCTGCGCGACTGCCCCGAAGGAGCGGACTTCCGCATAAGTATCCTGTCGGATGCTCCGCAAGTGGACATCTCCTCGACGGAGATAAGAAAAGGCCTTGAAGAAGGCCTTGACATGTCGGAGTATCTGATGTAAGGGAGTCTATCCCTTCCTCAGCCTCAAGCTATTGGTAACTACGCAGACGCTGCTGAGCGCCATGCACGCCGCGGCCACCATCGGGTTCACCAGTCCGAACGCTGCGGCAGGCACCGCAAGTACGTTGTAAAAGAACGCCCAGAAAAGATTCTCCTTTATGATCCGCGAAGTACGGCCGGACAGTTTCACCAGTTCGGGAACCTTGCGGAGGTCGGAAGAGATGACCGTAGCCATGGCGGTATCGATGGCTATGTCGCTGCCGCGGCCCATGGCCACGCTTAAGTCGGCCCTGGCCAGTGCGGCGCTGTCGTTGATGCCGTCGCCGACCATCGCCACCTTGCGGCCTTCGGCTTGCAGTTTTTCAACGAAACGGTGCTTTTCATCTGGAAGGACCTCCGAGACAGTATTGTCGATGCCGGCCTCTGCCGCCACCTCGTCGGCAATCTCAGACTTGTCCCCTGTCAGCATATAGACGTCCAATCCCATATCCTTCATCATGCGCACGGCTTCGCGTGACGTCGGTTTAATGACATCGCGCCATTCGGCGTCGAACTTCTCCGCCGATCCGACGGTCACCGTTCCGGTCTTGTCAAGCACGACCGCGTCGATGCCGGAGGCCAGCTGCAGCGCATCCGCATCCTTGACAAGGATGCCCTTGCGCGCGGCGTTGCCTATCCCGGCTATTATGGCTGTCGGAGTAGCAAGTCCCAGGGAGCAGGGGCAGGCAATGACCAATACGCTCACTGCTGCTAGGATACCCTTGACTGCTCCCCCGTCGGGGACGGCGAGGGTCCAGACCAGGAACGTCAAAAGCGCTATGCCGATTATCACGGGAACGAACACCGCCGCTACCTTGTCCACGGTCCGCTGGATGCGGGCCTTGCTCCCCTGCGCGTCGCGCACCATCTCGACGATACCCGCCAGCAGAGTGCCGTTCCCCACTTTCTCCGCACGAACTTTCAGGGTTGCGGAGCCGTTCGTCGTACCGGCATACACCTTGGAACCGGCCGTCTTCGATACGGGAACGGACTCCCCTGTCAGGGCGCTTTCGTCCACGAGCGACTCGCCGGACACGACGACGCCGTCAACCGGAATGCTGTAACCGGGTTCGATCGCGATGACGTCACCTACGGAGCACCTTACTTCCGGCTGAAGCTTTTTGAGAGCGCGAAGGCTGGCGGTAGTGCCGTGCTTCGCCCTCTCCTCAAGCCAGCGGCCAAGAAGGATGAAGCCCGTGATCATGGCGGAAGACTCGAAATACAATCCGGCTTCAAGTCCCCGGGAAGTCCAGAAAGACGGGAACAGAAGATTGAACAGGCTGAACAGGAACGAGATACCGACACTCAGGGCGACCAGCGTATCCATGCTGGCGCTTCCATGCCTGAGCTGTTTCCATGCATTCTTGAAAAAACGCCGACCTCCCCAGAAGACTACCGGAGCACTGAGACATGCCATCACCACCCCGCGCCATGGGGCGTCCCTGAAGCACATCGACACCACCATAATGGCTGCAGCCGACAGGAGACACCAGACAGCGTCGTTCCTCAAGAGCCTGATCTCTTTCAGACGGATGCGTTCCGCCTCTTCGTCCGGATCAGGGGTACTGTCCTCTTCCGCATCTTCCGGAGCGGACTCGTCCTCCTCCGGAACGATAAGGTCGTAACCGCCTTCGACGACGGCCCGCTTCAGTTCAGCCGCGGAAACCACCGCAGTATCATACTCGACCTGTGCCATATTGGATGCCAGGCTCACCGATACGTTCTCCACGCCCGGCTGTTTTCTCAGTGTATTCTCCACACGCGCCACGCAGGCGGCGCAACCCATTCCCACTACCGGGAAATTCTTCTTTACGATCATTTCAGAAATGAAAAAAGGCGGACGGCTTTTGAAGGGCCGTCCGCCCGATTGGACATGTATTACTGCTCATCCGGAGTGTCTGGGCCGTTACCGGGACCCTGCGGGCCGTACTGAGGGCCCTGAGGGCCACCCTGGAACGGTCCCTGAGGGCCGCCCTGCTGGGCGCCGGCACTCGCCTGGTACATCTTCTCGAAAGCCTTGTTCAAGGCCTCGGAGTAGCGGTCGATATCGTCGAGGTTCTGGTTCTTGACAGCCTCCTTGAGGAGACCGACGTTGCTCTCGACCTCTCCCTTGATATCGGCGGGAACCTTGTCGCCGTTCTCCTTGAGGAACTTCTCGGCCTGGAAGGTGAGCGAGTCGGCGTTGTTGATCTTGTCGGCGCGGTCCTTGGCAGCCTTGTCGGCAGCCTCGTTGGCCTTGGCCTCGTCGCGCATCCTCTGGATCTCGGCATCGCTGAGACCGGAGGAAGCCTCGATGCGGATGTTCTGCGCCTTACCCGTAGCCTTGTCGGTAGCGGAGACATTGAGGATGCCGTTGGCGTCGATGTTGAAGGTCACCTCGATCTGAGGGATGCCGCGGGGAGCCGGAGCGATGCCGTCGAGGTTGAACTCGCCGATGAGTTTGTTGTCACGGGCCATCGGACGCTCGCCCTGAAGGACGCGGACCTGGACGGAAGGCTGGTTGTCAGCCGCGGTGGAGAATACCTGGGATTTCTTCACAGGTATGGTGGTATTGGAATCGATGAGCTTGGTCATCACGCCGCCGAGGGTCTCGATTCCGAGTGAAAGCGGAGTGACGTCGAGCAGGAGGACATCCTTGACATCTCCGGTGAGGACACCGCCCTGGATGGATGCGCCGATAGCGACGACCTCGTCGGGGTTGACACTCTTGTTGGGCTCCTTGCCGAAGAAGTTCTTCACGAGCTCCTGGATCTTGGGGATACGGGTCGAACCGCCCACGAGGAGGACCTCGTCAATGTCTGAAGCGCTCAGATGGGCGTCGGAGAGGGCCTTGCGGCAAGGCTCGATGGTCTTCTGGAACAGGCTGTCGCAGAGCATCTCGAACTTGGCACGGCTCAAGGTCTTGACAAGGTGCTTGGGAATGCCGTCGACAGGCATGATGTAAGGGAGGTTGATCTCCGTGGAAGTCTGGTTGGAAAGCTCGATCTTGGCCTTCTCGGCAGCTTCCTTCAGGCGCTGGAGAGCCATAGGGTCCTTCTTGAGGTCGATACCGTGGTTGTCATTGGCGAACTCCTGGGCCAGCCAGTCGATGACCACCTGGTCGAAATCGTCGCCGCCGAGATGGGTGTCGCCGTTGGTGGACATCACCTCGAATACGCCGTCGCCGAGCTCAAGGATGGAGATATCGAAAGTACCGCCGCCGAGGTCGAAGACTGCAACCTTGGAGTTCTTGTCCTTCTTGTCGAGGCCGTAGGCCAATGCAGCGGCAGTAGGCTCGTTAATGATACGCTTGACGTCGAGACCGGCGATCTTACCGGCCTCCTTGGTGGCCTGGCGCTGAGAATCGGAGAAATATGCGGGGACCGTGATGACGGCCTCGGTGACCTCCTGGCGGAGATAGTCCTCGGCGGTTTTCTTCATCTTCTGGAGGATGATGGCCGAGATCTCCTGAGGAGTATAGAGGCGTCCGTTGATGTCCACGCGCGGAGTATTGTTGTCACCCTTGACTACCTTGTAAGGCACGCGGCTCACTTCGGTAGAGACCTGGTCGTAGGTCTCGCCCATGAAACGCTTGATGGAGTAGATGGTGTTGGCCGGGTTGGTGATGGCCTGGCGCTTGGCGGGGTTGCCGACCTTGCGCTCTCCGCCGTCGGTGAATGCCACGACGGAAGGGGTCGTACGCTCGCCCTCATTGTTGATGATGACGGTAGGCTGATTGCCTTCCATGACCGAAACGCACGAATTGGTGGTTCCGAGGTCGATTCCGATGATTTTTCCCATAATATCTTTCAATTTATTGTTTCAATCCATTCTGCGGACTCCATGTCCGCGACGCCATTCATTATAACGAAAGCTGTGCCATTCGATTCCGCTGACAAATTGGCAGAATTTTTCATATCTTTGTGGCAGATATGTACTACCGGACATTATCAGAAGACGAATACGTGGATCTTGAAGGCAGGATCCTGTATGAGGACAACCACTTGCTGGTCGTGAACAAGCGGGCGGGCGAAATAGTGCAGGGTGACCGTACGGGCGACGAGTGTCTCGCCGAGACGCTGAAAGCCTTTGTCGCCCGGCGCGACTCCAAGCCCGGAAGGGTGTTCATGGGCATCCCGCACCGTCTCGACCGCCCCGTCAGCGGCATAGTGGTGTTCGCCAAGACATCGAAGGCGCTCGAAAGACTCTCCGCGATGTTCCGCGAGGGCGAAGTCCACAAAACTTACTGGGCGCTATGCTGCGCCGCTCCGACGGAGAAGGAAGGGCTGCTGGAGGATTGGCTGGTCCGCAACGAGAAGATGAACAAGTCGTTCATCGCAAAGGCCGGAGAGCGTAACCGCGAAGCCAAGCTTGCGAGACTGCACTACAGATACCTGGGCCCCACCGAGCGCTACCATCTCATGGAGGTAGAGCTCCTCACGGGCCGCCACCACCAGATCCGCTGCCAGCTTGCGGGAATGGGCTGCATCATCAAGGGCGACCTCAAATACGGAGCTCCGCGATCCAATCCGGACGGTGGCATATCCCTCCACGCGCGTCATGTCAGTTTCGTCCACCCGGTAAAGGGGACACAATTGGAAATAACCGCCCCTCTCCCCTCCTCCTGGCCGCAGGTCAGTCCCTAAGCCTGACCGCGACGTCATCCATCACTGACTGTTTCCTTCTTGCGCAACTCCTGCGCCTTAAGGGTACGCTTATACTCGGAGGGGATTTCGTTCATGAACAGACGGAACGCCATATTGAATGAAACTACGGTCTTAAAACCGCACACCAGAGCCAGCTCACTGATCTTGATACGTTGATCCTTTTTCAACAGTGAGACGGCGTACTGAATACGGTATCGGTTGACATAAGTGCAGAAGTTCCCTCCGGAGTAATTGTTCACCGCCCTGGACACCATACCTTTGTTGGTCAGCATCTCCCTGGCCATACGACCCATGTCCAGGTTGTCGTCAAGGTAGGGCTGCTCACGCTGCATGTACTCCTCGATCTTCCTGAAGAGGACCTCCTCCCTCTGCATCTTGTCCATAGGCTTGTCAGGAGCGGAGGCAACCTGCCTGGGAACAGCAGCAGTTCTTTTCACGCAAGCGGATGAAAGATAAAGGTACGCGTACACAAAGGAGAGCAGCAGGGAAAGCGCGATGCACACTGCCCTGCAGCAGCTACCGCCGGAACATGCCAGGATCAAGACTCCGGCGAAGACAAGCCAGAGCGAGCACAATACCTTGGTCAGGAGACGGTCCGTCCGCCCTTGGATGGCATCGCGCCTGCGGCCGGACAGCCGCAGAATATCCCGCGACGTACAGAACGTCAGCAGGAAAACAGACGTCGCCGTCATAAAGACAGCGGGATCGAACGGCACGGTACGTCCTGAAAACGCGATGATGCTCCGTACCAGGCATACGAAGGAGAACAGATATGTCAATACAACCACCCCGAAGTCTTTCGCACGGGAATCGACAAACGGCTGGAGGAACACGGAAACAAGGAAAAGGATGTCGGCCGCCAGCAGCGGCGCAGGCATTCCTTGAATGAAGAATCGTGCATCGAATAAAAGTGTCAGCAGTGCGATAAGCACCGGGAGCAGGCGGAAAGACCAGCCGCCAGTGCTACGTGAGTCTTTGCAGGGAATGACTTCGACCAGCCAAAGTGCCGGGCAAAGGATGACGAAATAAAAGAGCAAGTATCTTTCCATGAATCGTTTAAGATCTAGATAGTCCGATACAAATATCGAAAAAAAAACCTCCCGGAACAATGTTTCGGGAGGGGGTCAGATGAAAAAAACATCTTTTTTTATGCTTTTTTTATTTCTTTGGATGTATGACGCAGCCTTATGGACTCGAATCCGCGTCCATAGACTCCCGTCACGGTCGATACTGACAGGAAAGCGTCAGGATCGATGGACTTGATGTAACGGAGCATGATATTGAGGTCGGTCTTGCGGGTCAGCACCATCAGGACGTGAGTCGATTGTTTGGAGTACCAGCCCTGACCGTCCAGGACAGTGACTCCGCGATGGAGGTCCTTGGCGATGGCATCCGCGATCTCCTCGTATTTGTGGGACAGGATAAACAGCTGGACCGACTGCTTCGATCCCGCAAGATACATGTCAAGGACCGTACTGCAGACCGTTATCAGGATCAGGCCATACACGACTGTCACTATCTTCTCGGTGAAAGGGACCAATGTGCCTTCGGCGGTGAATGAAGGTACAAGCAAAGACGAGCAGATGATCACCAGGTCCATTCCAAGAATCATCTTTCCGGGAGATATCCCTCTGTACTTGTTTACTATGAGGGCGATGATATCCGTACCTCCCGTGCTTCCCCCGGCAGACATCGTAAGCCCGATTCCGACACCCACCAGGATACCGCCCATGATCACGCTCATCAGCTTGCCGTTGTCAACTGCCAGAGTCTGGCAGATCTCGGCGGGGATCCATGTCTGGAAAAGGTTCAAGCCGAGCGAAGCCAGGAAGATGGCAACGATGGTCTTGCCGCCGAAACCTTTACCCAGTGTGAAAAGCGCTATGACAAGGAGGATGATGTTGACCGTGAAGTAGGTGTAACCTATCTTGATGACGCCATGAGTGGCATACTGGATGATGGACGCCACACCGGTCACGCCGCCGCCCACGAGGTTGTTCGGCACCAGGAAGACCGTCCATCCGAGGACATAAAGCAGCAGACCAAGTACAAGGAGGGCATACTCCTTGACATGGTGCAATAGATTCTTTTCTTTATCAGGCATTGGTTTCCGGTTTGTTTTTCCTCTTGAGTCCGGTCTTGATCTCGTCAAAGCCTTCCCCATAGACGTTGTTTGTGGACGACACCGACATGAAAGCCTTGGGATCCACTTCCTTGATAACCTTGGTGAGGTTAGGGAGCTGCTTGCGGCTGATGAGGATAAGAAGGACGTTCTTGTCTTTCTTGGTATACCAGCCCTGCGCGCTGAGCACGGTGACGCCGCGGTTCATGTTGGTGATGATATGGTCGGCTATGTCGGCATAGCGGTCGGAAAAGACGAGAAGCTGGTAGGAAGACTTGTCACCACCTACGACATAGTCTATGATGGCGGAGAATGTGATGATCTCCACAAGGCCGTACACCATGTCAGTGAAGGACTTGTCGGGAAGGAACAGAAGGGCGGCGACGATGAAGAGGTCCGAGATCAGGAATACCTTGCTGAGCGATACCGGCCAGTATTTGTTGATCATCAAAGCTATGATGTCGGTGCCTCCGGTGCTGGCGCCGTACCTGAGGACAAGACCCAGGCCCAAAGCCTCCAGAAGTCCGGCGATAATCGGTATCAGCAGGGTCTCCTTCACAAAGAAAAACTCTCCGGCGACGGAATGGATCGCGGGTATCGAGGCCACTCTCTCCATGGCCAGCGACGACATGACGATACAGTAAATCGTCTTGAACCCGAAGCCGATGCCCATGGCGATCACTGCGATGATGATGAGCAAGGCATTGATGGCGAAGTAGGAATACTGCGCCGGAATCAGGCCTCCGGTAGCATATTGGACGACGGTACAAAGACCCATCATGCCTCCCGCGGACATGCCGTTGGGGATCATGAACCCCTCCCAGGCGAACGCGAAGATGAAACAGGCGACTGTCAGGATGATAAAGTCGTTGACAAGATAGTATTTTTTCCTTTCGGCTTCCATTACAGGCTATTTGACCACGATATTCACGATCTTTCCAGGGACCACGATGACCTTTACGATGTTGAGTCCGTCAGTATACTTGGCAGTCTGTTCCATCGCGCGGACCGCAGCCTCCACTTCATCCTTGCCCGCCGACTTGGGGAGATCGACGGTGAAACGGGTCTTGCCGTTGAACGACACGGCATAAGTGCAATTGTCCTCGACAGTATAAGCCTCGACATACTCGGGGAAGGTGGCGAAAGTGACGCTGCCCTCATGACCGAGCGCGTGCCAAAGCTCTTCCGCGATGTGCGGGGCGAAGGGCGAAAGAAGGATGACCAGCGGCTCGAGGATGCCACGCTTGCTGCACTTCAGCGCAGAAAGCTCGTTCAGCGCGATCATGAATGCGCTGATGGTGGTATTGAACGAGAACGCCTCGATGTCGGCGCGCTCCTTGGCGATGAGCTTGTGGAGGGCCTTAAGCTCAGCGGGGGCAGGGGCATCATCTGTTACGATCCATCCGTCGCGGTCGTAGAACAGTCTCCAGAACTTCTTGAGGAAACGGTTGACTCCGTCGATGCCCTTCGTGTCCCAGGGCTTGGACTGCTCGAGAGGACCGAGGAACATCTCGTAGAGACGTAGGGTATCTGCGCCGTAAGTATCGCAGACCAGGTCGGGATTGACCACATTGAACATCGACTTGCTCATCTTCTCGATGGCCCATCCGCACACATATTCGCCATCCTCGAGGATGAACTCGGCGTCAGCGTATTCGGGCCTCCACGCCTTGAAAGCCTCCAGGTCGAGCCTGTCGTTGTACACGATATTGACATCGACATGGATCTCGGTCGTCTCGTACTTGTCCTTAAGCCCGAGGGAAACGAACGTGTTGGTACCGACGATACGATAGACGAAATTGGAGCGTCCCTGGATCATTCCCTGGTTCACGAGTTTCTTGAAAGGTTCGTCCTCGCACACATAGCCGAAGTCATAGAGGAACTTGTTCCAGAAACGGGAATAGATCAGGTGACCGGTGGCATGCTCGGTGCCGCCGATATAGAGGTCGACATCACGCCAATAGGCATCGACCTCCTTGTCCACGAGAGCCTCGTCGTTATGGGGATCCATATAGCGGAGATAGTATGCGCTGGAGCCGGCGAAACCCGGCATTGTGCTCTTCTCCAGGGGGTATCCTTCATAGGTCCAGTCCTTGGCGCGGGAGAGCGGAGGCTCTCCGTTGGCGGCGGGTTTGAAGGACTCGATCTCCGGAAGCTCGAGGGGGAGCGCAGACTCCGGAAGAGGAGTGGGGATGCCGTCCTTGTAGTAGATGGGGAAAGGCTCGCCCCAGTAGCGCTGGCGGGAGAAGATGGCGTCACGCAGGCGGAAGTTAGTCTTGCGGCGGCCGATGCCCTTCTCTTCGACATAGTCCTTGGCCTTCTCGATGGCTACCTTGACATCAAGGCCGTTCAGGAATCCGGAATTGCACATCTTGCCTTCCTTGGCATCGAAACTTTCCTCGCTGACATCGCAGCCCTCGATGATGGGGACGATGGGGAGATCGAAGGTCTTGGCGAAGACATAGTCGCGGCTGTCATGCGCCGGCACGGCCATGATGGCGCCGGTGCCATAGCCCGCGAGCACATATTCGGAGATCCAGATCGGGATGCGCTCGCCGGTCAGGGGATTGATGCCGTAGGAGCCGGCAAATACGCCCGTAACTGTCTTGGTCTCGGCAATGCGCTCGCGCTCGGTCTTCTTCTTCACCTGCTTGATGTACTCCTCGACCGCCTCCTTCTGCTCCGGAGTGGTAAGCTCCGCCACAAGGTCGCTTTCAGGTGCGAGCACCATGAACGTCACGCCGAAGATAGTATCCACACGGGTGGTGAAGATGGTGATGGGCAGATGCTTGTCACCACAGACAGTGTCGAACACCACCTCGCAGCCTTCGGACTTGCCTATCCAGTTGCGCTGCATCTCCTTGAGGGAATCGGTCCATGCGAGATCGTCCAGGCTGTCGAGCAGGCGTCCGGCATATGCCGACACGCGTAGCTGCCACTGTGTCATCTTCTTCTGCTCCACGGGGAATCCGCCGCGGACGGAAAGGCCGTCCTTGACCTCGTCGTTGGCCAGCACTGTCCCAAGGCCTTCACACCAGTTGACGGAGGTTTCGCCCTGATATGCGATGCGGTAGTTCATCAGGGTATCGGACTTTTCCTTCTCCGACATGGCATTCCACTGCTCCGCAGTGAAATCGAGTTCCTGGGAACAAGCGGCATCCACGCCCGAAGCCCCTTCGGAGGCGAAATGCGCGGTCAGTTCGGCGATCGGCCTGGCCTTCTGAAGGGAACGGTCATACCAGCTGTCGAACATCCTGAGGAAAGCCCACTGGGTCCACTTGTAGAATTTGGGGTCGCAGGTACGGACCTCGCGGTCCCAGTCATACGAGAAACCAATGCGGTCTAGCTGACTGCGGTAGCGGTTGATGTTGTCGGTGGTGGTCTTCTCGGGATGCTGTCCGGTCTGAATGGCGTACTGCTCGGCCGGAAGGCCGAAAGCGTCGTATCCCATCGGGTGAAGGACGTTGTAACCGGTCAGCCTCTTGTAGCGGGAGAAGATGTCGCTGGCGATGTAACCCAGCGGATGTCCCACGTGAAGCCCCGCTCCGGAAGGATAGGGGAACATGTCGAGGACATAGTATTTTGGTTTGGAAGGATCCAGTGAGGTCCTGAACGTCTTGTTCCCGGCCCACCAGGCCTGCCACTTGCTTTCAATAGACTTAAAATCGTAATCCATGTCGTATATTATCTATTTTTCTTCCTTTCAAGCTTGAATTCAACATACAGGGATATTTCCGAAGGGACTTTCTTGCCCTGCAGCCTCGCTGGCTTCCAGTCGGGCGAAGCAGAAACCACCTTCACCGCCTCGTCGTCGAGGAGGGGATCCACTCCCTTGAGCACCTTGACGTCTTTGACCTTGCCCTTCTCGTCGATGACGAAATCCACAAGCACGCGGCCCTGGATGCCGTTCCTGACGGCGGCGTCGGGATACTTGAGATAGGCATACACCCACTTCTCCATGAACACCTTGGGATCCGAACTGCCGAGGAAGGTCGGGGGGATGTCGCACTCATAATAAGGTATGGCCGCCGAACGGGTATCGGCAGGCTTGGCTGACGGGTCCGGACGGAAGGCCGGAGCATCTCCGTTCGCGAGCTCCAAGGTAAAATTGTAAAGGTATTCGAGCTCCCTCTCCATATCGTCGTAACTGATGATGGAAGGTGTATCGCGGTCAGTGCCGTACTCCGGATAATCTCCGGTGGTGAAAAGTATCGAAGGGATCTCGCTGGCATAGAACATCCTGTGGTCGGAGTCGAAGGGTTCGGCAGCGGTGATCTCAGGCTTGACGGGCTGAAGCGTGGCGTTGACCCGGTTGACTATCCTGTTGAGGTCGGCATTGGAGCCGGAATAGGCATAGAAACCCCTGTCTCCGCCGAGGACGTCGAGGTTGACCATGGCGTCTATCTTGCCGGTATCCGGGAAGGAGCGGTTCAGGAAATACCATGAGCCGATCTGGGATTCCAGAGATGATCCGAAGGCGACGAACACTACGGAACGTTTGAGCATCAAGGAATTGGTCTTGAGCATACGTGCCAGCTCAAGCATCATGGCCACGCCGGATGCATTGCCGTTGGCGCCGTTGTAGATGCGGGTGAAAGGCTCGCCGTCTATGGTGATTGTGCGCGTACCGATGTTGTCCAGCCTGGCGCCGACCACTATATAGCGGTCGCGCAGTGTCTTGTCATAGCCCTGAACGACTCCTATGACATTGCGCGACACAAGAGTGTCGCCGTTATCCTTGCGGATGCCGAAAACGTCGCCGTCGCTTCCGGAGAGAAGTTCGACTCCGTAAGCGGTGAGCGCGTCGCGGACATAGTCCGCGGCCTCCAGCTCACCCTCGGAACCGGCCGCGCGCCCTTCAAGGGCGGCGGAGGCCAGGTACCCTATGTGCCCGCGGAAAGCCCTGACGGTTTCGCTGTCCCCAAGGGTGCGATAGTCCGGGGTACGGAACTGCGCCGGACAGACGGCGGAAGCGCAGAATAACGCCACTAAAAGAACCAGGATACGTTTCATCGGACTATTCGTTTACGAGTATCCATACTTCCTTGGGGCAGAATCGTTCATTGCGGACCTTGCGCAACGATGCCAGCAGTTCGGACGGATCGTCGGTAGGACAGACGCCTACGGCCGTGAAACCGTTGCGGAAGCTCACCGCCTCGGCGGGATAGCCTTCGGATGTAAGTTTCTCGCTGTAGCTCACGGCATTGGCACGGTTGCGATAAGAGCCTATGACTATGCTGTACCTCGCCTTGGGAGCGCTGTCGGAAGACAGTCCCGAGAAACGGGCAGGAGTATGCAGCAGGCCTTTCATGGTCTGTAGAGTGTCCATGGCCGCAGCAATGCGGGCAGCCTTCTCGGCCTCAAGCCGGACACGCTCCAGCGAGTCCCGGCGGGCAGCCTCGGCAGCCTCCCTGGCGCGCAGCTCGACACGCATGGCCTCGATGTCCGACGAGGTCGGACGACCGGCCAGCGTGCGGAAGAAATCGCACCCGGAGCATAGCAGGACCGTCAACAAGAACGCGCTGATAACAAGAATCTTATTCTTCATAAGGCCATTTGTCAACAAAATGCAAATTTAGTGAATTAAGTTTCGACAACAAAAAAAATGTATATTTGCATCCGTAACACTAATACCGTGCCGATGCGCCTTCCAAGGATAGTCATAACCGTCATCGCCCTTCTTGCCCTGTCATGGGCCGCCCGGGCGCAGTGGAACTATGACATTCCCTTCCCGAAGCCGTTCATGGCCGCGCCGGACACGGTTTCCGTCACTTTCATCGGTGACGTGATGATGCATTCCAACCAACTGAAATACGATTACGACGGCTTCTTCTCCGAGCTCGGTCCCCTATTGCAAGACGCCGACATCTCGGTAGCCAATCTGGAGTTCTCCCTTGCCGGCAAGCCATATACGGGGTATCCCTCTTTTTCCGCCCCGGACGGATATGCATACAGCATCGCCGGACACGGTGTGGATGTCTTCCTTACGGCCAACAACCACATCCTCGACAAGGGCCGCAGGGGGCTGAAGCGCACCCTGCAGGTGTACGATGCCATGCGCGACAGTCTCGGCATCCGTTACACCGGATGCGCCGCCGACCCTGCCGCGGACTCCCTGGTCAATCCGCTTGTGGTAGTCCTCCGCGGCATACGCATCGCGTTCGTCAATTTCACCTACGGCAACAATTACGAACCCTATGACGGCTGGCCGGTGATACGCATGATGGACAGGGAGGATGTCGGATCGATGATTACCCGGGCGAAAGAGAAAGAGGCGGATTTCATCGTAGTCCTTCCCCACTGGGGCGACGAGTTCAAGCTGAAGCATTCCCGCGAACAGGCGGAATGGGCGGAATGGCTCGTTCAGCAGGGCTCGGACCTGATCGTAGGCGCGCATCCCCACGTCGTGCAGGACACCTCGCATGTCCACGGCGTGCCGGTCATCTACTCGATGGGCAACGCCGTATCCAACATGAGCGCCGAGAACACCCGTCTCGAGCTGGCGGTCCGGGCCCGCTTCGTCCACTACCCCGACGGAAGCAAGAAGATGCTCGAACCGGAGCTGTCGTTCCTTTGGTGCTGCCTTCCCGGCACGCTTCGGGACAACTACGTGACCATACCGGTCGCGGACTTCCTCGGAAGGCGCGACGAATGGATCGACCCTTCCGATTACGACAACATGACAACTACATATAAAAGGGTAACAAAAGAAACCGGAATCATATATGAGGAAAACCATCAAGCTGGAAGCAATTGACCCGATCGAGATCTTCGGTGCGGGGAACAAGATCCTCGAGGAGTTCTGCACCTACTACCCCGAGCTGAAAGTGGTCGCGCGGGGCGACGAGATCATCCTGGACGGCAAGGAGGCACGTGTCGAGGACTTCGAAATGAAGTTCAACGAACTGATCCAGAGGCGTCACCGCAAGATGAACCTTACCGTCTATGACGTGGAGGACATCTTCGACGGAGAGACTTCGCCCGACCGTTTCAGGATCAACGGCGACGCAGTCATCGTGCACAGCACCGACGGAAAACCCATACGCGCCCGCAATCTCACCCAGCAGGAAATGGTCAAGGCATACTTCGACAACGACCTCGTCTTTGCCGTCGGCCCTGCCGGCACGGGCAAGACCTACGTCGCCATAGCCCTGGCCGTCCGTGCCCTCAAGAACCGCGAGATCAAGCGCATCATCCTCACCCGCCCGGCCGTGGAAGCCGGCGAACGCCTGGGATTCCTGCCGGGCGACCTCAAGGACAAGCTCGATCCCTATCTCCAGCCACTTTATGACGCCCTCGGAGACATGATCCCGCACCGCAAGCTTTCGGAGTTCATGGCCGACGGCACCATCCAGATCGCTCCCCTCGCCTATATGCGAGGCCGCACCCTGGACCGCGCCTGCGTCATCCTCGACGAGGCCCAGAACACCAACATCGGCCAGCTGAAGATGTTCCTCACCAGAATGGGCTGCAACGCCAAGTTCATCGTCACCGGCGACGCCACCCAGGTGGACCTCCCCAACAAGGCCGACAGCGGCCTTCTGAAGGGCATCGACCTGGTCAAGGACATAAAGGGCATCAGCGTCATCCGGTTCACCAATGACGACATAGTCCGACACCCCCTGGTCACCAAGATAGTAAGGGCCTTCGACAAGGGGCTGGCCGAGCAATAAAAACAAAATAAGCTGCGGAAATCCGCAGCTTATTCTTTATATGTACCGCTTGCGATTACTCGCCGGCGACCATCTTGGAATACTTCTCGTACTTGGCGCCGAAGTCGGCTTCCTCGCGGAAGCGATAGCAGGCGTTCTTGAGGTATTCGGCGATGCTGGGCTTAAGCGATTCGTCCTTGGTGACCTCGATGGCCTTCTCGAAAGGAGCGATGCAGCCCTTGAGGGTGGCGTCGAACTTCTCTACGAGAGCCATGTACTTGGCGTCGTCAAGCTCGGCCTGGGCCTCTTCCTGGATGTCGAAAGCCTGGTTGTAGAGAAGAAGACCCTCTCCGATGTAACCATACTCGTAGTTGGGGTTGATCTCGGCGCACTTGCGATATGCCGCGATGGCCTCGTCGACCTTGCCGAGTTCCTTGTTGATGTTGCCTTCTACATAATAGAGGGAAGCGTTGTCGGGCTCGTTCTTCTTGGCGTTGTCAAGCAGGGAGAAGAGACGGTCGGTCTCCTGGCCGCTGGTGACATAGTAGTTGATGAGGCCGATGAGGATGGCCTGGCTGGACGGGAAAGCGGCGAAACCCTGCTCGAGGATGTTCTTGCCGGCCTCCTTGTCACCGAGCTTGTCGGTAATCTCGGCGAGCTTGGCATAGACGTCACCGTCATCGCCATAGTACTTGTTGTCAAGGCACCTCTGGAAGAAGGACTTGGCGCGGTTGAGGTCCTGGCCTGCCCATGCGGCGAAACCTGCATTGTACAGGGACTCGTCGTCGGACTTGTTGGCAGGAGCGGTCATGCCGGCGTTGTAAGCCTCCTCGAAGAGCTGGCTTGCCTTGGTGAAGTCGCCGAAGGTATAGGCATCATAAGCCTCCTGGACATACTTCTCGGCGATACCTTCGATACCCTTCACGATATCTGCGGTCTTAGTGCCCTTGGGGTCGTTCTTGTAAGCGTTCTTGTAAGCGTCGAGAGCCTTGCCGAGAGCATTGTCGACGATAGGCTTGGTGACCTTGATCATCGCAAGCTGGCCGGCCTCATTGAAATAGTAGTCGGATGAAGCATAAGCCTTCTTGAGGTAGTTGGTGCCGCCGATGACGACATTCTCCTCGGAAGTCGGACGCTGACCGCCCATGACGAGCTGGAGCTCCTGGGCCTGTGCGCCGATCCAGCCGTTGCCCATAGGAGCGTTGTATGCATCCATATAGGAGCTGGCGAGCTTGAGCCAAGTGGCGACCTTGGTAGCCTTCTTGGCGTTGTTGGCTGCAGCCTGGGCGGCCTCAAGGGCAGCCTTGGCGGCGTTCTCGGATTTTACGTTCTGTGCATTGGCGAAAGTCACGGAAGCGAGCAGAGCCAGTGCGATAAAGACTTTTTTCATAAGAAAATATAGTTAGTAGTTAATAATTATTCCGTGGCAGGGGTTTCAGTTCCGGCTTCGGCCTCGGGCCTGGCCTCTCCTTCCTCCTCCGATTTCGCTACAACAGAGACTGCGGCTATCGAGTCCGTGCCTCTGAGGTTGATCAGCTTGACACCTTGCGTGGCCCTTCCGGCCACCCTTATATCGCTTACGGACATCCTGATGGTCATGCCTGAACGGTTGATGATCATGAGGTCGTTGTCCTCTGAAACGGTCTTCATTGCAACAAGCGGGCCAGTCTTGTCGGTGATGTCCAGGGTCTTTACGCCCTTGGCCCCCCTGCTGGTCTTGCGGTAGTCCTCCCAATGGGAACGCTTGCCATAGCCGTTCTCGCTGACTACCAGCACAGTATGGTTCGGGAGATCGGGATCCGAAGGATCCGCGGAGATCATTCCGACCACCTCGTCGTCGTCCTCGATATTTATTCCCCGGACACCGGATGCGCCGCGTCCGAGCGGGCGTGCGTCGCTCTCGTCGAAGCGGACGCAGCGGCCGTTCCTGGCGGCAATCATGATCTCATGGTTGCCGTTGGTGAGGATGGCCTCCACGAGCTCGTCGCCTTCGCGCACCGTGATGGCGATGATACCCTTGGCGCGGCTGCGTTTGTTGGAGTAAGCCTCGAGCGTGGTCTTCTTGATAGTACCGCGCCTGGTCAGCAGCACGACGAAATTGTTCTGGCAATACTCGGGATCCTCGATGGACTTGGCCGAGACATAAGCCTTGACGCGGTCGTCGGCATCGATGGCGAGGAGGTTCTGGATGGCGCGTCCCTTGGAAGTGCGAGTACCCTCCGGAAGCTCATATACTTTGAGGCGGTAGCACAGACCCTTTTCGGTGAAGAGGAGCAGGGTGCTGTGCATATTGGTCACATAGATGTGCTCGATGAAATCCTCGTCGCGGGTGGAGCTGGCCTTCATGCCCACGCCTCCGCGGTTCTGCGTACGGAACTCGCTGAGGAGCGTGCGCTTGATGTATCCGAGGTGGGAGATGGTGATGACGACGTCGTCGTCGGCATAGAAGTCCTCGGGGTTGAACTCCTCGGCGGAGAGGGTGATCTCGGTACGGCGGGGATCGCCGTACTTCTGCTTGAGCTCCATGGACTCCTGCTTGACGATGTTGAGCTGCTCGGTCTCGCTCGCGAGGATCTCCTGGCAGCGGGCGATGAACTTCTCGAGGTCGTCGTACTCGGCCTGGAGCTTGGCCTTCTCGAGTCCGGTGAGCTGGCGGAGACGCATCTCGACGATGGCGGTGGCCTGAGTCTCGGAGAATCCGAAGGTCGCCACGAGTTCGGCCTTGGCCTCGTCGATATTGGCGGAACGGCGTATGATGGCGATGATCTCGTCGATGACGTCGATGGCCCTGAGCAGGCCTTCGAGGATATGGGCGCGCTTCTGTGCCTTCTCGAGGTCGAACCGGGTGCGGCGCACCACGACCTCGTGACGGAAGTCTACGAAATTGGCGATGATCTCCTTGAGAGAAAGGGTACGGGGACGGCCCTTGACCAGCGCCACGTTGTTGATGGCGAAGCTGGACTGGAGGGCGGTGTACTTGAAGAGCGTGTTCATCACGACGTTGGCATTGGCATCCTTCTTCAGGTAGAAGACGATGCGGATGCCCTCGCGGCTGGAAAGCTCCTTGATGTCCGAGATGCCGTCGATGCGCTTGTCCTCGACCATCTCGCCGATGCGCTTGATCATCTCGCTCTTGTTGACCAT
>JAEEGF010263892.1_pt1 | contig 26153 bp, 23 predicted proteins | sample 9134171 | NCBI WGS metagenome assembly JAEEGF01 (sample SAMN16246542, study PRJNA631951) | gut metagenome | biome: gut microbiome; feature: rumen; material: AP-attached | host: Bos | place: Iran: Karaj | collected 2018-10 | reverse complement strand
CGCAAACCGGTTTATAATCCCGCAGGATTTTAAGAAACACCTCGTTGTCTTCCTCGTCCTCAAAGATTTGCTGACAGTTTATTCCCCGGAGCATGACATGATAGATTCCACTCTCCGCACGTGTCCGTGCTTTCCTCGGCATTTGTCATCACCTCACGAGCAGTATACCATGTGGAACCATCTTTGTCAATCAGAGAACCGTCCCCTGATTGACGCTGTTTCAAATCAGCAAGGAACGCTGAATTGAGGCGGCGTCCTTTTTTGCGGCCACTGCGACCATTCGCGCGGAAAAACCGTCATTTCACGCGAAAACCGCTGGCAAGCTAGTGACAACGTCTGCGCGAAATGCTATAATCATTGTATTCTGTGGCAGACTGCGCTTTGCGCAGAGATGGGAGGCGAAAGAATGCGAATTTTGATATGCGACGACGATCCGGCTGCGGTGGCGGAGCTGCAAAGCGCCGTCAGGGCGTTCTTTGCGGAGCGGGACGAGACGCCGGATCTGGTCTGCTATCCGGGCGGAGACGCCCTGCTGGCGGCGCCGGACCTGCGGGCGGACCTGGCCTTTCTGGACGTGGAGATGCCCGGAACGGACGGCATCACCGTGGGGGCCAGGCTCAAGCAGGCCAATCCCAGCGTGAAGATTTTCATCGTGACGGCCTACCCCGACTATCTGGACGAGGCCATGCGCTTTCAGGTCTTCCGCTATCTCAGCAAGCCCCTGGACCGCGAGCGGCTGTTCCGGAATCTCCGTGAGGCGGTTCGCCTATACGTCACGGAGAGCAGGCCGTTTCCCATCCGGACCGCCGAGGGCGTCGTGGTCCGGCGGGCGGAGGAGATCGTCTGCGTGGAGACGGTCCGCCGCAAGGTCCTGATCACCACGACCGCCGAGACTCTGATCTCCGCCGCGCCCATCGAGCACTGGCGGCGGACCCTGGATCTGCCCTGTTTCTACAGCCCTCACCGGGCCTTCATCATCAATCTGGCCTTTGTCAATTCCATCACTCGGGACAGCATCCTGCTGAAAAACGGCAATCAGGAGAAGACGGCCTTTCTGGCGCGGCGAAAATACGCCGAGTGCAAGGCGGTCTATCTGCGCTGGGCGGAAAGCGTGGGCTGAATGAGAACACTGTTTCTGTTTTTGGGGACGGTTCTGTGCGCCGTCATCCTCTGGGTCTACGACTGGGCTCTGCTTCCGTCGCGCCGACCGCTCCGGCAGCGGCTGATCCTCTTTGCGGCGGTCTGCGCGGCCTGGTTCGTTCTGCGCCTGCCCGGAAGTCTCCTGCTCTCAGTGCCGGCCTTCGTGGCCGGAAACTATCTGCTGCTGCGGCTGGGCTTCGTCTGCGACCGGCATGGTGCCGCCTTCCACGCCGGATTTCTGACCTTTGCCTACGCGGCCGCCGCCGTCCTGACCCTGCTTGGCGTGGAGTACTTCCAGCGGGAATACCCCCTCTACAGCCGGGACGCGGTGACCATGGTCTGGGTGCCGGAGCTGGCAAGACTGTCCATCCTGATCGCGGTGCTGCTGATCTCCGGCTGGGCGCTGGCAAGGCGAACCGGGGAGACAAAGGGCGACAGCCTGCCGCTGCTCTGCGCCGCGCCCCTGCTCTCCCTGCTCTGCGCGGGTCTGCTTGCCCTGTTTGCCCTGCGTGGGACTCTGACCGGCCCTGTGCGGCTGCTGCTGGCGACGGCTGCCATTTTCCTGGTCGCCTTCAACCTCCTGTTTCTGCTGCTCTACAGCCATCTGCGCCAGGGCGCCGCGTCCAACACGGAGCTCGCCCTGTCTCTGCAGAAGGAGCGCGCCGATCTGGAATACTACCGCACCCTGCAGCAGGAGGCGGAGCGCCAGCGCATCCTGGTCCACGATATGCGCAAGCATCTGAACACAGTCCGCGCCCTGGCTGCAGAGCGCGGAGCCTATGAGATAGAAGATTATGTCAACTCCATTCTGCCCGACCTGCAGACCGTCCGCGCCGTGCGCTTCTGCGACGATCCGATCCTGAACGTGATCCTCCAGCGCGCGGCGTCGGCCTGCAGGGAGCGGGGAATCGGCTTTAGCTGCGACGTGCGGGGCGGCGTGACCGCCTTTCTGGATCCCGCCAGCGTCACGACCCTCTACGGGAACCTGCTGGACAACGCTCTGGAGGCGGCGGAGACCTCCGTGGAAAAGCAGGTCTGGCTCCGCGCGATCCGTGACACGACTGCCCAGAGCGTCGTCGTCACCGCGGTCAACTCCTGCGACCGCCCGCCCGAGCGCTTGGCGGACGGCTCCTACCGCAGCCGCAAGGGCGGCGGCCACGGCCTCGGCCTGCGCGGGATCGCCCGCGTCGTGCGTCGGTTCCACGGGGTCTCCGAAACCTATTATGACCCGCAGGAGCGGCGCTTCCACCACGTGATCCAGTTCCCCGTGCAGGCGGAGCGGACCGAATCGACGCGATAAACGTCATTTGGCGCGGGAGGCCTTGCTGTTTCCGATTCCACGGCGTATGGTGAAGGCAGATCAAATCAGGAGGGATCCAACATGAAAAAACTCTTTGCAATCATTCTCGCTCTGCTTCTGCTCACCGGCTGCTCCTGGGATCACCCGACCACCGACGGACAGCCGTTCCAGAATGAGACCGCGCCTGCTTCCGGCGGCTCCGTCACCGCCTCTGATGGCTCCGGCCCGGTGCCGAGCCAGACGAAGACGATCCACGTGGAGAAAACGCTGGAGGAGAATCTGCGGGTCGATCTGGACCTGACGATCCCCGGCAGCGACGACGATCCAGGCACCTATCTTGCCGAGATGCCGCCCATCGACCAGGACTCCATCAACCGATTCCTCGAGGCTCAGGGGGATTCCGTCACCGAGGTCACGGGGGAAAGCACCTTCGACGGCGTGTACCGTTACAACGCCAACACGAAGCTCGGAGAAATCCACTGGTCGCGTCGCAGCCGCGAAAACATCCGCCCCTATAACACAATGAGCTATCGTCAAACGGAAGCGTCCGTGTATCCCCACTATCTGCAAACGCTCCAATACTTGGATGATTCCGATTCATCGTTCCTTTCACGGTTCCCCGAGAAGGATCTTCCCTTTATGACCCTTGCCCAAGCGGAGCAGAAGGCGATCGACGCCCTGGCCCTGCTGGGCATCCACGACGTGGTCTTTGCCCGGGAGCTCTGCCTGGACCATGAAGGGATGACGGCCTACGTGCAGAGCCTCGGCTCCCGGATCAACGACAAAGAGGGCGGGACATCGGAGGATTTCTCCGGCGTGACCTTTGGCGAGGAAGTCGACGCCTACACATTTACCATGATCTTCGAGAAGGACGGCGTCCGCACCACCCGGGTGCACTTTACGAACACAACGCTCGAATACCATGGGACTGAGATCCGTATGACCATCACCGCCGACGGCATCGTGGATTTTATCATGGACTTCCCCTATAACTTTGGAGCCCGGCTGGCGACGGAAGCCACCCGCGCCGACCCCGAAGCGATCCTGGCGGTGGTAGAGGCCGGGGCAATGGACACCCTTTCGCCCCACGAACGCGTGATCGAATCCATGCAGCTCGAGTATCTGCACTGGCAGGACGGAGACCGGTGGATCCTCAAGCCGGTCTGGGTAGTCCGGACGCGGACGATCGACGCGTTGAGCTTCTACAACGGCGAGAAGGGCGACACCGTGTTTTTCCAGATGTTTGACTTCGCCACCGGCGAGGAGATCACCAGCGGCGAGGATATGTAAGACAGCTGCAGAAAGGATGTGACCGCATTGCGAACCAGCGCTTTTCGGAACGCCCTACGCGTGGAAACGTCCCGCTGTATCTGTTCCGGCGTTTTTTTCCTTCAAACCGGGCTGTTTCTCCTCTGGCTCTATCTCAACAGCTTTGACTATATTGCCTTCGACCGGTATTTCAAGGAACTGAGCTGGCCGCACATTCTCAACCGGGCGGCCACCAGCTCGCTCAATTTCTCTTATCTCATCATGATCCTCGGCGCGGTGGGCTATGCCTGGAGCTACCTCTCCGACCGGGAGACCGGCTTTGCGCTGCAAGCCATTTCCCGCGTCGGGGCGGGCCGCTGGGCGGCGGCCAAGTACCTGGCTGTCGTGCTGGGCGCCTTTGCCGCTGCCGCGCTGGCTGTCTGCCTCTTCGGCGCCATGCTCTCCGTGATCGGCACGCCGCGCCTGGAGCAGGAGTTCGACTTCGGCCCGGAGGAACCCTACATGTCCTATTTCATCGAGGGCAGCGGCCTGCGCTACGTCCTGATCCGGGCGCTTGTGACCGGCCTCTCCTCGGCCTTTGCCGGGGCGCTGGCCATTGTCTGCTCCGCCTTCCTCAAAAACCGCTACGTGACCATGATCACTCCGCTGCTGCTCTATCTCAGCGTCAACACGCTTGCGGAGCTGCTGAAGACGGATATGAGCCTTTCCTGGTACGCGCTGCTCTTCACCGAGACCCGCCCGACTCCGGCCGCCTCGCTGACCCACGCATGCCTGTCCCTGCTGGCGCTGACGGCGATCTGCGGCGGCGTGTTCGTCTGGAAGGTGCGAAAGGAGGCGCGTCCATGAAAGCCCTACGATGCTGCAAGCTGAGTTTTCTGCAGGCGCGGCGAAATCCAAAGTTCCTGCTCTGCCTGCTCTTTCTGATTCTGCAGATGTGGCAGATCTTCCACGGCTTCCCGGCCTATGCCCGGGCTCTGGGCTGGCCCCATATCTCCCCCTGGACACTGCCCCTTCTGCCCGGCGTCCGGGACCGCTACCCGGTGGTCATGCTGGCTTTTCTGATGCTGGTCAGCGATCTGCCGCTGCGCACGGCCCAGCAGAAGATGGTCCTGCAGCGCATCGGCAAGCAGAGCTGGATCCGCGGCCAGCTGCTCTATCTGCTCGGCCTCTGCCTGGCCTTTACGCTGGTTCTGTGGATTCTGTCTTGGATCTTCTTCGTCTCGATGGCGAACTGGATCCCCCGCTGGGGCAAGGTGCTGACCACGGTCTCCCGCCATACCATGCCGATCCCGGAGCCCATCGAGGTCAGCCCGGACATTCTGCGGAATACCGACGGCCTGCAGGCGACCCTCTGGACCGCCGGAATGCAGGTGATGGTCTGCTTTTTCCTGGGCTGCCTGGTTCTGCTCTGCAATCTGTGGACCAGGCACGGCGTGGGCGTTCTGGCTGCCGCCGGACTGGTCTTGCTCTCGTTCTTTATCCGTGTCTGGGCAAACGACTTCTACGGCCACCAGGTCTGGCTGCTCTGGCTCTCGCCGGTCTCCTGGGTGGACCGCAGCGTTATGGGCCACGTCAACCAGAATCTCCCGTCGTTTACCTACGGCACCGTGACGCTGATCTTCCTCTGTCTTGCAGGAGCGGGTCTCGCGGTGGGGACCATCCACCGCTGCAGCGTCGAGACGGAATGAAAAAACTGACCTCTAAACTGGAAGGAGTATCCCAATGGAACATGAAAAATATGCCGTTGAAGTCCTGGGGCTCACAAAGAAGTTCGGCAAAACCGTCGCCCTCAACAACGTCAGCGCGCAATTTGAAACCGGCAAAATCCACGGCATCATCGGCCGGAACGGATCGGGCAAGACGGTGCTGTTCAAATGCATCTGCGGTCTCTATCCGGTCTCGGAAGGGGAGCTGCTGGTCCTGGGTCAGAAGGTGGGGGACGGCAAGCGCGTGCCCCGCGGCGTCGGCGCCATGATCGAGACGCCGGGCTTCCTGCCAACCTGCTCCGGCTATCAGAATCTGTACTATCTGCGCCAGCTCACCGGCAAGGTGGACAAGGCGAAGATCCGCGCGGCCATCGCCGCAGTCGGGCTGGACCCGGACAGCCGCAAGCACGTCGGCAAGTACTCTCTGGGGATGCGCCAGCGCCTCGGCATCGCCCAGGTCCTGATTGACGACCCGGATCTGCTGATCCTCGACGAGCCGATGAACGGCCTGGACAAGGACGGCGTCGCCCACATGCGCGAGCTGTTTCTGGGCCTGAAGGCCGAGGGGAAAACGATCCTGATCGCCTCCCACAACCCGGACGATACACGCATCCTGTGCGATACCCTGCACGAGATGGACGCCGGCGTGCTGACAGAGCGCAAAGCCTGAGCCCGCACCCGGCCAAAAGAACGGGGCTGTCTCGAACTGAGACAGCCCCTTTCGTTTTACAGAATATGAGTGGGAAAGCCTACTCCGTAAGGGGTGGGAGGAGTCAGTCTGCCTTCTCCTGTCATCTCCGTTGCTTCTTCTCGTAGTCATCAATATACATTGGGACTCAATCAGGGGACGGTTCCTAGATTGACATTTATTTCGGGTCGATTGGGAAATCAATCAGAGAACCGTCCCCTGATTGAGATTGAGAATCCCCTGATTGAGAACTCGCAACAAAATATTATCATTGCGTAATCTCTCCAAAGACGTGAAGATAGTAGTCCTCCAGAGACGGCGCGGTCAGAACGGCGTCGGCGGAGGGGGCGCTGGCTGAAAGGACCCGCAGGCATACGCCGCTGTCGCCTTTTTGAATGCTTGTGACCGTGTACTTGGCCTGCAGCTCCGCAACATCCTCCGGCTTTGCCGGGACCCGCCAGACGCGGCCCTCGATCCGCGAAAGCAGCCTGGCCGGCGGCGCCTGATCCACCACGACGCCCTTTTTCAGCAGGATCACGTCCCGGGCAATGTATTCCACGTCGGAAACGACGTGAGTTGCAATGATGACAATCTTGTTAAAGGCAATTTTAGAAATATAGTTTCTTACCGCGATACGCTGCTTGGGATCAAGACCAGCGGTGGGTTCGTCCAGGACCAGCACCGCGGGATCTCCCAGCACGGCCTGGGCAAGTGCCAGCCGCTGCTTCATGCCGCCGGAAAAGGAAGCGATCCGTTTCCATGCGGCGTCGGAAAGCTCCACGGCCTCCAGCAATTCCGGGATGCTTCGCTTTGCCTTTTCCTCCGGCACGCCTTTTAAGGCGGAGATATACCACAGGAAGCGTTCCGCCGTGAAGCTGCCGTACATGCCGGGGTATTGGGGCATGAAGCCCAGCTTTTCCCGGAAGCGCACGCCCATTTTGCGGATGTCCTCGCCGTCGAAGAAAATCCGGCCCTCGTCCGCATTGAGGTTGTCCGTCAGAATGTTCATCAGGGTGCTTTTGCCTGCGCCGTTGGGTCCGAGCAAGGCATAGATCCCCGGCTCCAGCTCCGCGGAAAAATCGGAAAGCGCCCGGTTATTGCCGAAGGATTTGGAAATACGATCGAATTTGAGCTGCATTTTCGTCACCTTCCTTTTACGGTTTTCCGGTATGCCGCCGCCAGAAGCAGCAGCGTGAGAATACAAAATCCGGACGCGTAGGCGGTCAAGACGCCAAAGCTGCCGGAGAAGATCTGCCTTTCCACGGAAAAGCGCAGCATTTCGTTTCCGCCGAAAAAGGAAGCGAAGGAAGCGCAACCTGCTGCTTCCAGCCCGGCGCGGTGGAGCAGCGTCGGCAGCAGCGTAACGCCGAGGGCTGCTCCAAAGGCGCTGACGTAACCGGAAGCCATGGCCGAGACCGATACGAGAAAGACCGACAGCAGCAGCGCGGCCGCAAGACGAACGGCGTATGCCAGCGCCAGGTATCCGCTGACGCGCAGCGTGCCGGGGAAGCCGGAAAAGCCCGGCACGGAGCAAAGCGGCGCGGAGATCGCCTGCATGGGGCGCCCCAGGGTGAGGATCAAAAACTCCGCGCCGTAGAACAGGACGAAGAACGCCAGCGTAATCAGCAGCCCTGCACCAAGCTTTGCCCGGAAGCTTTTCTGCCGGCCGTTTCGCGTACAGCGAAGGATGCGTTCAAAATACTCTCCCGGGTTCTTACCGCTTCGTTCCTGCAGCCAGGCGCTGATCAGTACCAGCAGCATGGCGGCAAAGAGCGGCCAGGAGGCGCCGCCCGTCATCAACGGTTCGACGCCGGAGCTGTCGGTAAAGCGAGGCTCCAGCCCCTCCTCCGCCATCTGCGCATAGCTGTAATACAGCTCGGAGGCGTAATCAAAGTCGTCGGACAGAGAGCCTTTCTTCACGGTTTCCAGGGCCAGCTTATAGCGCTCCAGCTGCTCCGAGCCGATCTCACCTCGCGCAAGGGCCGCGTCAAGCAAGTCCTTTCCCATGTCGGGAGCGGAATAGACGGACAGGAGCAGGGCATACAGCCCTCTTTTTTCGTTGAAATCGCCCTCAGTCTCCGGGAGCAGGAAGTGCTGCCAGACGCGGTAGGAGCGGCTTGGTTCGCTTTCGATCCGCCGCGAGACGAGAACGCCCGTCCAGGCAAAAAAGAGCAGCAGCACCGCCAAAAGAATAGGCAGTCTGGCAAGCAGCAGCTTGTCCAACTCCCAGCGGAGCAGGCTGCCGCCGTATCTTTTGGCTTTCTTAGGTCTCATCGTCCGCTGACGTTTCCCGCGGACCGCAGCGATCAGGGTGGCAAGCCGCGTTTTGACTGTTTTGTTTCCGGCGCCGCTCCGGATCCGCTTCTCTGCGAACAAAGCGATGCAGGCGACAGCCGACAGGACAAGCAGAAGGGAACCGAGAACGGGAGCGGCAGTCAGGAGGCTCACACAGGCCAGGCCCGGCTGCAGCACATACAGGCGATCGGAAAGGGAAGCTATCTGATACAGGGAATAGGGATTCAGCGCGTGAACCAGTGGAAAGCGGGCGGGCTCAAGGCCTGAGCAGGCAAAGCACGCGCCGAACAAGGCCGCGCCAAGCGCAAGAGCGCTGACGGACTCATAGCGCAAAAGGGAAAGCATCCCGCAGAGTACCCCAAAGCTCGTGCCTGCCAAAAGCCTCATCAAAAGCGTGTAGACCCAATACTGCCGGACCGTCCATACCTCGGGGAAGAGGGACAGGGCCCGGACGTTGTGCACGGACACGGACGGATCGGAATAGCCCTGCTGGAACAGGATCACAAGAAATGGAACCAGAGAAAACAGCAGGGTCAGCAAGGCGCTGCCGCTCGCCAAAAGGCCGAGCTTCGCCAGCCCGGTTGGCAGTCTGCCGCGCCAATAGCTGCGAAGCTCCGGGAGCATCCCGCAGCGCTTTTCCGGCAGAAAGATCCCGTTGGCAAACAACAGCAGGGCGGCAAAGAGAAAGATCCCCCCATAGGACCAGCCGAACAGACTGTCCCAGCCCCGGAGGGCAGAGCCCTCCACAGCGGCTCCGCCGCGCACGCGGTCATAGGTCTGATACACGTAAGCCTGGTATTGGTAGAGGGGGTCGGACAGATCGGCGCCGCGTTCCGCCTTCATGCGCTCCATATTTGTGCGCGCCTGTTCCAGAATGACCGAAACGCCGGCTCGGTACTCCGATACTCGCTGCGCGTTGGTCTCGAATTCCTCCAGAAGAAGCTGATCCGCGATGGCTTGGCTGAACGTATAGGTGTATAACAGTTCCGGGTGCTTTCTCAGATTCGGAAGTGCGGCTCCGTATTGAAGGCGCAGTTCGTTCAAGCGTTCCGCAACCGCGGCGTCGCGCCTTGCTTCAAAGGCAGCCAGCCCCTCCGGATCTTCCGCGTAGGCGTCATAGAACGCCTCCACGGCAGAAGCAGCGTCTGCGCCGGAGAACGCGGTCCTGTCCGGTACGGTCATCACGCAAACGACGGCGCAGATTGCCAGCAGAAGCGCCGGGAGTAAGACTGGAAACCGCTCCCCAAAGAGCTTTTTGATCTCGTATATCAGGAGCTTCATGGTGAAAAAAGCCTCGCTTATCGGAAGGTTGTTTCATATTCCGGAAGATCCGGCTGCGGGTAGAGCCGCAGTTTTCCGCTTTGAAGGTCGAATTCCAGAATGTCGTGCAGATCCATTTCGTAGATCGTATTGCCGTCTTCGTCCTTCCCGGCTTCCGCGCCGTAGGCGCAGGTCAGCAGCAGCGCTCCTTTTTTCAGCTCCTGCAGTCCGGTGCCAAGCGGGAGCCTGCCCCCCTCTGCGGCCACCAGGGCAGAAAGCTCGAATTCCTGTTCCTCGCCGGTTTTCGGGAAAAGCAGGTGGACGGTAAAGGGCTCGGTTGCGTCGCTTCGCGCATCCGCCCAGATCACGCAGCGGTCAGAGTACAGCCAATTCTGTACCGTACCGACCTTGGAGGCCAAAAGCCGCTTTTCTCCGCTCAAAAGATCCACAAGCCAGATATCCTCATGCTCCCGCTCTGTTCGATACATCACCCGGAACAGGGCTCGGTCTCCGTAGACGGCCAGCACGTCGGCAAAGGAGGGTTCCAGATCGGCTGTTTCGGAATAATCCAGCTCCAGGACGGTTTTGACTTCCTCTGACTGCAGATCCCGCTGCAGCAGAAGAACCGAGGCGTCTTCAAAGCTTGCGTCCAGCAGATAACGGTCTGCGTAAACCGGGCTGTTCTTGATCGCAATGAGCTCCCCGACGGAGCCAAGCTCTGTGACGGTCCCGTCCGGCGCGGCCTTCAGGGCGGCAAAGCGGACGTTGAATTCCTCGTCCTCCAGCTGATAGACCGCGTACACCGCGCCGTCCTGCTCGTAGAGCTTGTACTCATAGAGCCGATCGTGCAGCGCGGTACAGGAATTGTCCGTGCTGTTGTAGAGATACAGCACGGCGTCTGAGCCCACGAAAAAAACCCTGCCGTCCATACAGATAAATCCAAAGGGATTCTGACATTTTGCCAGCGGGCAGCCGGAGGCGCCCGTGTGCGTGCAAAGGGGGTCCTTGCAGACGGGGCTCCAGGTCTTTCCGTCCGGATAATCCCGGTATTTCAGCGTCATCGGAGCGTACATAGACGGCTCGCCTTCCTCAGAAACGTAACGGATCGCGAAATACTTTTCGTGATCGTACCAGTTGTCGATGGAAAACGCCAGAAAGGTGAAAATGCCGTATTGATCGTAGGAATCCTCCATCGACATGCTGTAAAACCCTTGGGTGGGAGTATCTGCTTCAGGCAGAGCGGTTTTCGTAGGTACGGCAGCTTCCGTCATAGAAGAATCCGTCATCCCGGAAGACGGCTTTACAGGATCGACCTTGAGCTCTGAGCAGGCTGTAAACGCAAACAAGGTCAGCGCAAACAAAAAACAGAATTGGTATTTGATTCGCACTTTTATCATTTCTGTTGCTCCTTTACGATGTAACGTTTAATCCTATGTCTGCTCCTATCACGACAAATCCGGCTTCTTCGATACGTTCCTTCACGCGCTGTGGAAGCTCTGCCGCTCCAATATAGCCACAGGTTCCGCCCGAGATGAACTCGCCGGTATCTTTTCGGTATGCTCCGTAATCGATCAAGCCTTTCCCGTCGGTGCTGAAAAGGATCGAGGCATTCCGGTAAAGCTCGCAAAGACGGTCATCGTCTCCCTGTGCGTCTTGCGTATCGTTCTTCCGCTCTTCGGACCACTCTACAATGCAAAGCTTCCCGTCCCGGACCTGAAACAGTTGATAAGCGGGGTTGACTTCGTTCCGAACTTCGCACTCAAGCAAGATGCATTCACCGCCAACGGCGTCATACACGATAGCAATACGCTCATGGACGCCGTCAATTTCATATTCGGTTATTTGATCTATCAGTATCCCTTCCGAATTGAGAAGTACGATCTGCGCTGAGCCGGCGGCAAGGTCAAGCATATCTGCCGCGATATATTCCTTTTTTCCGTCGCCGTCGGCGTCAATCGGCCAAAGAGTTACTGACGCATCGGTTGATACAGAGCATTCAATTTTGCAGGAAAGGGCAGCACGAAGCACCGTTACTTGCTCAGGTGCTATGGGATTCCAGGAAGCGGACAGCGACGTTAAGCTGGACAGGCCGAGAAGCGGAGAAATATCTGTTATTTTGTTTCCGTCAAGACTGAGTACCTGAAGACTCGTAAGTCCTGCAAGCGGAGAAATATCCGTGATTCCATCCCGAATGAGTCTGAGCTTCCTGAGACCGGTGAGCTCGCTTAAAAAGGAGATGTCTGAAAGCACGGAATCTTCCACATATAAAGTCCTCAGCGCAGAGAGCCTTCCGATTGGCGAGGGATCGGTTATCTCCGCCGCAGAAAACACGAGAGAACTGAGAAAGGGCAGCTTCTCAAGATCAGAAAGGTCATCAAATCGCCCATCGTATAGCACGATCGACGTTATCTTCTTCAGATCGGAGGGGAATAGTTCGCCTTCCATGCGACCGAGCTGATTCCGTATCTCTTTTTCTACAAGGGGGCTCGAAAACAGAACAGGTGTTTCCGGGATTGGAGGCTCCGGACGATTATCCCTTCTGATTGTTGCGATCACGATGGTTGAAATCAAAAGGACAACTGCAAGCATTACAGCCAATGCAGCGGCAACACGAGAGAAACGCCGTTTCTTTACAGATAGGTCAAGACTGTCACAGGCGATCTGTGCTTGTTCTTTTTTTCTGATCTCCTCCGTGTTCGAACTCTCATCCGTTTTCGGACCTGGGACCGGATCGGCAGGAACTTTCCTTCTGCCAAGCAAGAGCTCGTTCACGGATATCCCAAAATAATCGCTCAGCGCCATCATGGAATCGACGTCCGGGTAGCCAGATCCGGTTTCCCAGCGCGAGATTGTTTTATTCGTTACGTTCAGTTCATGGGCCAGTTCTTCCTGCGTCAAACCCTTTTCCTTGCGCAGCAGTCGGATAAATCCACCTGTTTGCTTCACGTCCATGTTCGTTTCCCCTTCTGCATATACTTGCTTTTATTATGCTGATTACACAACAGAAAGTCAATCCACGATTCATGGATTCGCATAAATCGGTCACGCTCTATGCCTCCAGGGTTGTACCCATTAATGGTTAAAACCTCTGAGTCTTTTTATAAAAGATCTATGGGCGGTAAAGACTATTCTGTACCGCCCATTGCAGGTTCTTTTCGATTATGCGAAGATCAAATCATCGATCACGATTTCCTCCGCACGGTTTTTGATGTTGTTCATAGCTCGCACCCACGCCATTTGATCCTTGGCCTTACGCTGCTCGGTAACTCCTTCGGCCTGGGCCATCTGTGCGGTCAGTCGCTCCATCATTTCGTTGGCCTGCCGGTCGATCTCTTCCAGGTGGGCGTTTAGGCTGCCCTCCAACAATCAGGGGACGGTTCTCTGATTGAACGGGTACGCTTGAGCGGTGTGGCAGGAAAAAGGGATCATGGTCACGTAACAATCCGACCATTTCTCATCTCAACAACCTGATCACATTGACTGGCAACAGACGGGTCGTGGGTCACAATAATCAGTGTTTTATTCTGTTCTTTGCAAAGCTGCAAAAGGATCTCCATGACTCGATCCTTATTGGCGGCATCCAGAGAACCGGTGGGCTCATCGGCAAGGATGACGGGCTGGTCACAGACGATTGCCCTGGCGATTGCCACACGCTGGCGCTCACCGCCGGAGAGCTTGGCGGCCTTTCGGTTTAGCTTATCCGCAATGCCAAGGCTATCCGCTGCCTCTCTGATACGTCTCCGGTGCTCGGATCTTTTGATGCGCTTATTGTAAAGCAATGGAATTCGGATATTCTGATAAACCGTTTCATCATCCAGCAGCGCAAAGTCCTGCACAATGTAGCCGAATGTCTGGTTCCGGAGTAAACCCTTTTCCGTATCCCCCATGTCGGTCACGTCTTTCCCAGCGACATAGATTCTTCCGCTGTCCGGTTTCAGAATCAACCCCATCATGTTCAGGAGCGTGGATTTTCCGGAGCCGGACGGCCCGACAATGGCAACGGATTCGTTTTCTGCCGCAGAGAAAGAGACATGATCTGCGGCCTTTACGGTGTAATGGTCCGAAGTATAGCTTTTGCAGGCGTCCTCAACAAATAATGTCGGCATATTATTCCCTCCTCAATCCCTGTTCGAAGCGTGCGGAAAACGAGCTGTGAACAATGGCAGTCAGTATGAAAGCAGTGGCAGCAACAACAAAAATGACAAGTGAAATATGAAATGGCGTCGCCATCTCATTTGCTTTCAGTACAAAGATGGCACCGAGCACAGGCAGTGTGTGGTATAGCAGCGAAAACAGGTACATTCTGGCAAAAATGAACCTCTCCGTTGCGCCAAACAGATGATGGGTGGCATAATCCGGAATCTTGCGCTTCAACACGCGGTAGATATTAAACAGCATCGCCCCGATCAGCACCAGTGCGGAGGCAATATAGAAGGACAGGTAGGTCCGGTGTGTCCGCACACCGCTGGCCTCCGTGCTCTGAAGGTAATCCTCCATACTCTGTATGACGGCGTAGCTGCCGCTTCCGGCGATGACGCTTTGCAGCAGCGTTTCATCCTCAAATGACGGGTCTTTTAAGACAAGGTGTGGTAAGAATGCGCTTTTGTCCCGCAACTCCCAGTACGAGGATTCCGGGAAAAGCTCCCGGATTAAATCATAATTCTTGGAAAACACAAAAAGTGAATTCTGCAGCATTCCAGATTCTGCTGTGATGTATCCTCCCAGGGGGTAATACAGATCCATATTGGCAGGCAGAACATCCAACGGATACTCTGAGCTGCCGATCTGAATGGTTTTTTCGGCTTGTTCCTTTATGTCGTTTGTCACGGCAAAAACCACATCAGCATCTCTGTCCGGTGTATAGGGAGTCAGGTCTGTATAGGCTCCCAACAAAAGGAAAAGCTGCTGATAACCGTGGTATCCATATAGCACGGCATAGGTTCCTGCATTTCCATCCGGTGACAGCGCCTTTGCGTAATACTCCTCCAGAGGCATACTCTCTTTCGGTGCATCCGCTTCCTTATGGGAAAGCTCTGCCAACTGATACGCCTTTTCTTTTACCTGAACAATGGAAACATTACCATCTACAAATCTTCCGATTGCACCGCTCTGCGCGGCTACCTGCCGATAGCTCAGTGCTGCCAGCACGAGGGTAATGATGACCATTGCCGTCAGCATGCCATAGAGAAGCACCCAGCCAATCTCTTTTCTAAGGTCAATAATTACCTGCCGCATCAAGTTCATATCATGCCCCTCCCTTCAAGCGGAATTGACGACGAATCCCGGCATATCCCAGCCCATTCACGCAGAGAGACAATACGAAAAAGCTCCCAGCCGTTCTCACAAATATGAGGTTTAGATCATGTGCAGGCATATATGTCATGCTGTTTGTTAAGATGAGGCGGATCAGCACCAGCGCGACTATGGCGATAAAGACGGCGAGCACAAGGACGCGACGCCGTATGCCTCGCATCGACAAACCAAACCGATAATGGACCCACAGCCTGCTGGTGTTATCTCTGTGCAGAATCAAAACGTCATAGACAAAACAGAACACAAGCCCGAGCAAAGCAAACATCAGCGTAATAGACATCACGCTATCTGTAAGGAGCTTGGGAATCAACTGGCCGATTGTCATTCTGGTCGGGTTGTGCATATAGATTTCATACCCGCGTTCTGTGAAAATGGACGCCAAGCCGGATGCATCCTCTGCATCTGTGAAAAACATGCCGTCCGCGACAACGGCAGCGTGCAGAGGATAGAAATAATCAACGTTCTGAAAGGTTGCCAGAACCGCATTCGGATCATAGTGGCCGTCGATTGCAATGTTGAGGGTGCCGGGAAACAAAACGCCTTCGGTTACATACCCCGCTCGGAAATCAGGTTTATCGCTTACATAAACACATCCATTGTTGATACGGGTTTTCAGCTGATGCTCCATCCAGTCGGAATAGGCGCAGTAGCCGCATCCTGCGACAAACCCATTTTTCAAAAAGACGCATGCATGGTTTTGCTCAGCCCATGTCTCCACTTCCGCAATGATTTGCACTGTGTCCTGGCCGCTCACACTTCCCGGTTCCGCATCTGGTTCAAGCGCCATGTTGTAAACCAGTATCGACGTCAGATCACCATTTGGCGCATAAAGATAATCTGAATAAACAATGGCGTATCCCAGTCCTATTGACGCGAGAATAAGAATGGCAAATACAATGATGGCAACGCTCTTCATTTTCATCGTATATCCCCCCTTTGCAGCTCATATTTGTTTCCTGTCGTCAGTTGCTGAACCGCACCTTTTTATCTCAACAGATAAATAGATCACTCCGTGCCCCAGCAGCAGGGCAAAATAGGCAAGCAAGGCTATGATGATAATCAAGGGAAAATCGTGCTGGATTGCATAAGTGGTTGTCCGAAAATGCAGTACGGCAATATGACCAACCAGATAGGATATGGGAATCAACAAGATCCGTTCCACCCACTGTCGGATCACATCCTGTTTACGAAATACGAACCATAATACGACGGATAAAACGATCACCCCGCCCATGCCAATCAAATAATATCCGAGCGTAAGGCTGGCACAGGCCTCCGCACCGACACGTAACGGATCGGTGCTGTAAATGCACACATCTTCAGACCCATTGTTTTGCACATAGTAAATAGCAAATGGCGATTCGCCAGAGCGGGGAACTGTGATCGTCCGATGGTTGGCGTGGGTGAAATATTGATCCCAGATGGAGTTCCACGCCTCCACTTGATAGACGGTTCTCCCTATATCCACATCGTAAATGGGGGTGCAGCGGCAGTCCGTCACACCATCTCCAAAGGAGATCACAATGCTGTCCGGCATCTCTGACAGCGTAAGCAGCTCTTGAGAATATGGTACGAACCGCGGGGCGTCCAGCGCGGCGAAAGCTGACGTAAAAAGCGCTGCAACAAGAAATGCTGTGAGCAGAATCGTCTGCAGTTTCTTCATGAGCAGCGTCTTTTTCAGAATTCTCAAGGGGGCTGCTTGATCTAGATAGTCAGATTCTCCTCGTTTTATTTTTTCATTGCCTAAAACACCATTCTTTAGGGAGGATAATTCTTCTGCACAGCTATGGCATTCCTTAAGATGTGCTTCTACCAAAGCGACGCTCTCTTTTGTGAGCAATCCTTCGGCATATAGCGGAAGAAGATCCTTAATTATATTGCAATCACTTTTCATGAGGGGTCCTCCATCTTATCCATAATCATTTTTCTGGCTCGATGATATGTTACGCAGGCCCAATTTGCGGTTTTTCCAAATAATGACCCGATTTCATCGAAGCTCATTTCAGCATATATACGCCACATAAAGACCTCTTTGTATATCTCTGGCAATTCATGTAAATGGCGTTTTATACGCAAAGCCTCATCATGATCAATAGCTATCGTCTCAAGATCCTGTTCTGATGCCGTATTAGCAATGTCATCATCTAAACAAATCGTTCGGCCATTCTTCTTAAGGTATGTATAATAGCTGTTTTTTGCTATCTGGCAAAGCCATGTGACAATGCTACAATCTCCACGAAAGGAGCTGATGGACTTTAGTGCCTTGAAAAAAGTTTCGGCGGTTACTTCTTCGGCGATTTCTTTACTACTGGACAACCGAAGGGTATATAGATATACATCTTTGAAGTAAGAGCTGTATATATCTTCAAATTCCAAGCCACATCAACCTCCTTTCAATTAATTAGACTTCAGAAAACGAGGAATCTTACAAAAAGAAGCAAAATCATTGGTGTAATTGCATTATACCATTTCATGGCCCATCTTTCGAGCCTGAGCCATTAGTACACGATAATTACACATTGAAGAAAGGCGGCAGGGAGTGCTCCCCGCCGCCCGATACCTTATGCGTAAATCAAATCTTTGTTTACGATTTCCACTGCCCTATCCCGGATGTTGTTCATCTTCTGGACCCAAGGCATTTGATCCTGTGCCTTGATCTGCTCGGTCACACCCTCGCGGACAGCAAGCTGCTTTACCAGCTCAAGAAACATGATCAATCAGGGGACGGTTCTCTGATTGACGCGGCCTGACAAGATTTCTGTTCGTCGGGCCAGGGTTTTGCCCATGGAGTGACCTTTCAACTCTCCAAATCCGGCTTTCTTCAGATTCCGCCTCGCGACGGACACCCTTGCCTTTGGCTAACGCTTCCCACTGCCGGGCGCGTCCGGGACTTTCACCCTATAGAACGTGCGCTCACCGGGCGTACCAGAAAGTAGGTTAAGACGATGCAGCAAGCGCTGCACCGTCTTAGCCTCGCTTATATGGCTTCTGCACACTTTAGAATGAAGATAGAATATAACAAAGTCTGGCGACCGCAGTCTGCTTTGCATAAGGACCGAACTTATCCAATTTTCGGTTTGAGCACGAGTTCGTTGATAGTATCATTCTCATAGTAATACAGAATTGCGTTTTCGATGGTCCAACGGTAGTCAGCCAGGGGAAAATTGACTTTCCGGGTACGCAGCTGGCTGTCGATGCAAAGGAAGCCGCTCTCGCCCTCGAGCCAGAGGACGCCGTTGTCCTGGATTAGGCTGCCGGAGCAGCCGAAGCCGTCGACGGGAACGGCCTGGATCCGGCTTCCTTCCGGGCTGAAAACCTCGATATCCGCGCCATACGTGGGGATCACGAAGAGCCTGCCGTCGAAGACGAAATAGGACAGGACTCGGTCCACATCCAAGCAGTGGAAGGAGTGATTAGCTAGGCAGAAGCGCCAGAGCTTGTAAGAGGCGTCGTTAAAAAACAGGTTCCCATTCGTCAGAGCAAAACTAAAGTAGTCGTCGGGCAGATGGAGGTCGAGCTTCTGCGCATCCGCCTCCGCCTGGATCGCCTTCAGAATGTCCCAGCCGGGGATCACCCGGTCCTCCAAAATCAGATAGCCCCCATCTCCGTTGATGTGGCCGGAGGTCAGCATCGGCAGGTGGAAGATGTCTTCCAGGCCCAGCAAGCCGTCCGTGTTGGAGATCGAAACGTCCTTGTGGACCAGCTCGGAATCTCCGGTTTTGGGATCGTAACGGTAGATGCGAACACCGTTTCCCTCGCCGTACTGCTCGGCGTATGTTTCACTCAGCCAGTAGATCGCGTTGTCCCGGGCGGCAATCACCTCAGTCCGGGGCGCCTTCTCGGACATAGACGCCACCACATTGGGATCCAGGGAGCGGACGATGCCGTTTTTCATCAGGTTGAGACCGTGATCGTCACAGAAGAGGATCGTATCTCCGCACTTGCAGAGTTGCCCGTGCTCCATGTAATTGGCTTGGGCCGTATTGGGGATCTCGTCGAGTACGCTCTTCTTTCCACAGCCAGCCAGGAGAACCAACAGGAGCTGGATCAGAGCCAACCAGAATAATTTCTTCATCGTTTTTTGCCCTCCCGCTTGCCAAGCGTGAAAAACGCCAGCAGAATGATAATGACCGCCGCGGCGAGGGAAATCCACACGGCGGGCATCCCGGCCGCCCGAGACTCCCAGAAGCCGGAGCCGCCCAGATCCACATAGACGTCGCCGCGCAGGAAGCCAACGCTCAGCATCAGCGAAACCGGCGAGCAGTAGTAGAGTGCGGGCGCTTTCAGCATGTACGGCGGCAGCAGAACCGTGAGCAGGCCTGCCAAAGAAACCGTCAGGGCCGAGCGGAACCACTGGCCGAACAGAAAGCACAGGCAGACGAAGGCGGTGTATCCGACCGCTTTCAGGCCGGTGGCCAGCAGATAACCTTCCGCAAGGCTCAGATTTGAAAACGGGCTGTTCTCAAAGATCTTGAGGCTGTCCAGCGGCGCGTTCATGCTGCCCGGGTCGAGCAGGCTGCCCGCAGCGAGCCAACGGAACAGCGAGGTCAGACTGACCGACAAAACGGCTAAGGCGACGCCCAGCACGGCATCGATGCGGTAGACAGCCTTATTGCCGTGTACGGTGGTCTGCTTGATCTGGCGGAAGTCGGTCTCGTCCTCTGAGACGAAGGCAAGGATCGCAAAGAGAATCAGCAGAACGGACAGCAGAAAATCGACCCGGTCCGTGTCGAAGAGCTCGTTCCAGGCAAGCTGGTTGACCAGCGTCCTTCCCGGTTTCGCCTCGGCATACTGGGCCGCCTCCGCGAAGTCTGATCGGGCCGCAAGGTTGGCGCGGTACGGTGCCAGTTCCGCCGTTCGGGCGTCGAATCCTTCACTGGTCAGCTCGCCGTTTTGATACTGTTCCTCGGCTTGAACCATCAGCTCCTGGGCTTTTTCATAGGTCTCGAGCTCCTGATCCAGGCGCTCGCGCTTTTCCAGGGTCAGATCCCCTGCATAGCTTTGAAGCAAGTCCATGTAGACGCGTTTGTCCTGGGTGGAGGAGAAAATGCCGTCCGCGCCTCGCCAGGCCAGCAGGCCCTCAAACAGCAGGACGAGGGCGAGCGCCAGAAGCAGCTTTCGCTTCCAGAAAATTTTTCGAAGTTCCTGAATGACCATCCTCACGCCCTCCTTTTCCTGAGCCCCCGCGCGGTGAAGGCCAGCACGGCGGCAAGCATGAGATTCCCCAGTAGGGCGAGCAGGCCCGCGGAGACCGGATAGCCGAACACGTTCTCCACCCGCAGGTTCTCAAAGAGACGGACCGAGATCAGCAGGGTCACGGGATTGAAATACCGGAACACGCCGAAGAAGCCGTCGGTCCAGAGGGTCGCCAGCATCAGTCCGGCCATGCAGAGGACAGCGGCGAGGAAGGCCGGGAAGGACTTGGGCAGCAGGCTGGAGAACCAGACGGCAATCAGGGCCAGCGCGAACGCGCCCAAGACACGATACAGCGTAAAGAGCGCCAGAGCGCCGAGGATGGAGATGTTCAGGGGCGAATCCGCGAAGTCGTCCATGGACCAAAAAGGCATGGAAGCGCCGGTCGGCCTGCGGCAGAGGTAAAACATTCCGTAATCCGCCGCGGCAAAGAGGATCCCCAGCGCCAGCACAAAGGTGAACAGGGCGGCCAGCTTGACCCAGAACAGGCGGGTCTTTCCATTTGGCGCGGCTTTCAGCAGGGGCGCCATTCCGGTCTCCTTCTCCCCCGCAAACAGACTGGACGCGCAGAAGCAGGCCAGCAGGAGCAGAAAGAGCGCCGAGAGCTTGTAGATCATAAGGGGCTCAAACTCTTTGACCCGGTGAAACTCGGTGATGCTCCGGTTCCCGTACTGCCGCCGGATCAGAGCAGCCATTCGCGCCGCGTAGGGGTCGGAACCGTCCTGCACCGCCGCGGAAAGCTTGTCCGTTTCAGCCAAAATCGGCTGAATGTGCTGCTCCCGGTAACCGGCAAGGCGCTTCAGCTCCATCAACAAGCGCTCTCCCTGTGAGCGATCCACGCCGGGCACAGGGAAATAGCCCTCCGTCCAAATACCGTACCCGATTTGGGCCTCTTCCGCCTTTGCCTTTTGGAGCAGGGCATTCAGACGGTCTATCTTTTCCTGGGTGATGGGCCCTTCGAAGTCCCGATGCAGGACGATGGCATCCCGGTCGATGGAAAAGGTCACGCCCTCTACCGTAAAAACGTCTTCCCTCGGGCTCAGAAGCTTGTCGTAGTTCTCATAGATGTTGAACAGGTCGACTGCCAGCAGCAGGGCGCAGAAGAACAGCAGATACCGCTGGTGCAGCAGCTTCTTCCATTCCAGACGAAACAGCCTTCCCATGCCGCTCACCGTCTTGCGGATTCCCGGAGGAAGGCGTCCTCCAGGGTGGGCTGGACGGGCACTGCCTCCGGGGTCGGCTGCGTTTCGCTCACGATCCGCAGCACGCAGGCGTCCTGTTCGGTGAAAAGGTTGCCGGTGGCAAAGCGTTTGGACAGGCGCTCCGCCCCCGCGTAGTCGGTCCATACCTGCCAGACCTGGCCACGCACGGCCTCCGCCAGTTCCTCGGGCTTCCCCATCTGGCGGACCTGGCCATCGAACATCAGAATGACCTGGTTGGCGATAAACTCCACGTCCGGAACGATGTGAGTCGCCACGATAACGGTCCGGCCCTTGGCGATCTCGGCCAGGAGATTGCGGAGGCGGATGCGCTCCAGGGGATCAAGACCCGCGGTGGGCTCGTCCAGAATCACGACCTCCGGCTTACCCAGCAGCGCCTGGGCCAGACCTGCCCGCCGGAGCATGCCGCCTGAGAAGGTGCCGAGCTTCTGATCCGCGTTTTCGCTCAGATTCACAAATTCCAGCAAATGGGCGATCTGCGCCTCGTTCTTTCCGCGGATTCCCTTGAGAGCGGAGAGATAGCGGAGGAATTCCGCGGCGGTGTAGTTTTTGTAATAGCCGGGCTGCTGGGGCAGATAGCCGAGCTTCGCGGCAAAGCCGGAGCGCCGGTCAGAGGCAGGGACGCCGTGGAATAAGACCTGGCCGCTCGTCTGCCGCAGAAGGCCGGTAATGATGTTCATCAGGGTACTCTTTCCTGCCCCATTGGGGCCGAGAAGGCCGTAGACGCCGCTTTCAAAGGTCAGATTCAGGCCGTGCAGGATCTCCCGACCCCCGAAGGACTTTTTCAGATCCACAACCTCCAGCATCTCAAGGCCTCCCTTCTTCGATTTTGACGGCGACCACAGAATTCTGGTCCGAGTCGCTCCCCGTGATCGTGGTCTGGACGTAGAGGGTCTGACCCTCCGCGTCGTACAGGGCAAACTGTTCTTGATGTTGAGTTTCCCAGGCATGGTCCACGCGCAGGGTCTGGAGGCAGGCGGTGCTTTCGGCGTCGTAGATGCGGAAGACGTCCGCATGCTCGTCGTAGGTCAGCAAACGACTCCCATCCGGAGACAGCCGCGCCCACATGCTCTCGTTGGAGGTGGAGAGATGCACGGTTCTGCGGGAGAGGTCCTTCAGGTTGAGCAGCTCGATGGTTCCGCTCAGGGACGCGCCCGCCTTTGTCGGAACCTCGCGGTAGACCAGGGTATCCGCCGCGAGCGAGAAGGCGTTCAGCCAGGTGTCGCCGCGGGGCGTGTCCCAGTGCGCCAGTTCCTGTCCGTCGAGGTCATAGACGAAGGAGTTGGTCTTCGTCTGCTCATAGGTCTGGATCAGGAACCGGTTGCCGAAAAACAGCGTGAGCCCTCTCACATTTTTCTCCAGCAACTCTCGGGTCTTCTCAGGCAGCTCCCGTTCTTCTCCTGTCGTGACGTCGATCAGGCTCACGCCTTCCACGGTCAACGTCGTTTCGTGATAACTACAATCGCAGAGAAGCAGGCTGCTTCCGTCCGTATTCAGCATCATCGCGTAGGAGCTCAAGCCGAAGTTGTAGCCACTGTACAGATTCACGAGCTGCTGCCGCTCCGGGCTGGACATGGTCCGCTTGCCGGTCAGAGGATAGCTCGCGATCAGCTTCCTCTGCCCGTAATCATAGACGTTCAGCTCCGCATTGTCCCGGCCGGGATTGTCCACCGTAATCAGCTTCCCGTCTGCCGTGCCGGAGAGTTGGGTGTTGGCGGAAATGGGGAAGCTTGCCGTTACCTGTTGGCTTTCCGGGTCGTAGACGCAGGCAGTCAGCCCCGCCGCGCTGTTCTGGATCGCTAGCAGCTTGCCGTCATCCGTCCAATCCATCCTGCGCCAGTTCCAGCCGTCGGCAGGAAAATCCAGGGCTGTTCCGGTTTCCATGTCCACCGTCTCGGTCGGCTCCGTGGAGGGTTCCGTCGGATCGTCCGGTACGGCATTCAGATTCGGGTTGTCGTCAAACACCAGAAAATTCATTCCGGTCTCGTCCAGGCCGGTATAGGTGTCTTCCGGGTCCATCTCGCTATAGAGGTCGCCCGTGTTCTGCACGAAGAGTACCGCATAGATCGAGTTGCTTTCGCCGAGTCCGGCGGTGGGGAGGTCAAAGTGCAGACGCGTGATATGCTCCGTGTCGACAAACATATCCGCGTAGGTGCAGCCCGGCGCGAGCTCCAATAGCTCCTGGTTTACAAACACAGAGACCCGGTAATTGGCCGCCATGCCGCCCAGGTCCAGCTCCACCGAAGCGTGTTCCGTTCTAGGGATGGTGACCACATCCGTATTCAGATTCCAGTCGTCGCCGCTGGCGTGAAGGGCCGCGAGCCGGGTCTCCCGCCATGCGTCTTTCTGTGCAGAGGGCTCCTGGGTTCCGACCAACTGCTCCCAATCGGAAGCCGGAATCTCCAGCTTCTCCACAGCTCGTTCAATGGCCTTCGTCTGGGTCGGCGCGTCCTGGTCCAGAATCAGGCGAGGGGCGCTGATATACATCGTGGTATGGCTGGCGCGGGACTGGAAAAAACGCTTCTGTCCCTCGAAATTGGGCTGATAGGATGGACTTTTTGCGAATCCAAGGGCCAGATTCAGGCTCTGCCCGGCCTTTCCGGTCACCGGCGTAAAGCGGCACCAGAGCTTCACTGCGTCGTTGGCGGGAACGTTTACCCGGTGCATGATCCCGGTCTCTGAAAACTGCTCGCCGTCTGTTGAGAGCTCGCAGGGCGTAAAGATGCCGTCGATAGCCATGCAGACCCCAGCCTCAAAAGCCACCGCACTGTTTTCAATTTGGGCCGTGACTAGCACCTCTCCGCCGGAATAGCGGTAGCAGGCATGTCCATCAAGCTCCTCATAGTCCAGATACCGAACGGCGCAGCCTGCCGCGTCAGGGGGCTCGGCGTCGGTCTGCATCGTCGGATCAAACCGCAGGGATTCGGCTGCGGACTGCCCGGCAGGGGACGCGCAGGCGGACAGCGTCCAGCAGATCAGGAGCAGCCAAAGGATCAGGATTTTCAACTTCTTTCGTTTCATTCTTCAGTTCCTCCTTGTTTGATTTCCAGGCAGAGCGTCCCGCGATAGTAAACATCGTCAAAGGAGACGCACGCTTCTCCTTTGGCCGCGAGCGCCGCCCGCCCCAGTATGGAGCGGGTCAGATAAGGCTCTCCACCCGTTCCAAGCTCGATCTCCGGAACGCACAGCGCCGGAATTGTATTTCCGTTCTCGTCCTCCGCCCACAGCGACATGGTGGTCACGTGGGGGGAGTCCTCCGCCCGGGTGTCCGCCGACAGGCAGATGACGGTCTGGTCGTTTTTTTCGTCATAGCCGATGACCAGCCGGAATCTCAGGTTGATACCGTTCAGAACTGCGTCGGCAGAGACGCCTGTGATCGGCTCGTTATACCCCGGCACCCGCCCGGAAAAGGGCTCGGCTGCCTGCTGAAGAAGCTGTATTTCGTTCTTGCCTGGGGCTGGGCCCGTCTCCGTGCCAAGCGGGCCGCTTTGGACTGTCTGCGTCGGTAAGAAAACAGAGCTTTCTCCCGTTGCCGCTGCGCTGGGCTGGGGATCCCTGCCGCGCAGCCGCGGAAGCAGGAGCACCGCCGCCGCAGTGAGGCCGATCACGACCGCAAACGAAGCAGCGAGCCGTAAGACATGCGTCCACCGAGATACCGTGCGGATCTCCACGATCTCATGCGCGGGATCAGCGGCCTTTGCCTGCTTCTGCTCCGCCTGCACGGGCTTCACCGTCTGCGGGTGCTCTGTTTTCTGAAGCAGAGGAGCAGCGTCTGCCGCGTTTTCCCAGAAAGCCAGCTTTTCATCGCAGGCATTCCGAATCAGTCGGTCCAGCTCCATTTCGTTTGTCACAGCAATCCCTCCAATCGCTTTTTGAGCTTCTGTTTCGCGCTGCGGATCAGCGTCTGGACCCGCGCGGTCGGCTTGCCCATGATCCTTGCGGTCTCCGCCGCTGTGAAGCCGCACCAGCAGGATAGCAGCAGAGCGGTCCGTTGCTCCTTTGGCAGCTCGCGAATCGCGGCCCGAATGACCGCGCCTTCCTCGTTGCCTGACTCGCCGACCGTCTCCGGCTCCAAAGGCGGCAGCGGACGCAGCCTGCGGTAGTGCCGGAGCAGGTTCAGGGCGGTGTTCCGCGTCACGACCACGACGAATTTCTTCGTCTGCGCGCCCGTCGGTGCGGCGAGGCAGTCGTAGTGCTGCAAAATTTTCAAAAACGCCTCCGAAACCGCGTCCTCCGCCCAGGTCTGGTTTTGCAGAACATCAAAAGCGCAGACAAACGCAAGATTTTTGTAGGCAAGCCAGGTTTCTTCAAACCCCTTCGACTTCCAATCCACAGGCTGTTCACCTCCCAGGTTTTCCTTCCATCATAATAACACCGCAGCGTGCTGATTTTGGCGCCCTATTTTCTATTTTTTAACAATCGTTCAAAAATGTGCCGGACAGAACGAAACCGTACTGCCCGGCACGAAAAAAAGTTATTGATCGATAGCAAAATCAATTAGAACAACTCTGTATGTTGCAAATGGTAGTACAGTGCATAGTTTTTCCATCCATAAGACGAAATCGTGCACAGCTTACCATTTTGTCAGTTTATCCGCCGAAAATTGTTGTCGATCCTACATATGTAACATCTGAGTATTTTATGTCAATCAGGGGACGGTTCTCTGATTGACTGATTGTTCTCAGCTATTTGGCTTTCTGTATAACATAATACGTCATTCCTGCTAGACGACTGATCTGCCTTACCGACAAGCCGACCTTTTTTAGTTT
>JAEEGF011128517.1_pt1 | contig 26155 bp, 15 predicted proteins | sample 9134171 | NCBI WGS metagenome assembly JAEEGF01 (sample SAMN16246542, study PRJNA631951) | gut metagenome | biome: gut microbiome; feature: rumen; material: AP-attached | host: Bos | place: Iran: Karaj | collected 2018-10 | reverse complement strand
CTCAATGCTGACACTACCGAGAATGCTGTATTTGATTTCTGGGTAGAAGATGGTGCACTTGACTCCTCTAATATGTTCGTTGTTAATGAGAATTTTGCCCACATGGACGGACTTGCATCTCTTTCAGGCAACAAGGTCGCCTTTGCGGCACAGTCTTCGAAGTCACTGAGCGAAAGTGCCAAGAGTGAAAAAGAGGATATCTTTATCCAGATTTTTGACCCTTATGCGAATCTTGGCACAGCAGGTGCCTATACCACTCAGGGGACAAGAAGCGGCCTGGCAGGCCCCAATGGTAGAACTAATGTTACAAACCATGGTGTGAAATGGCTGACTTCATTTGCAAGTGATGAAAGTGCCTCCAATGTCCAGATAGTCACAACGGACAACAGGGAAATAGTTGTGCTGTACGAATTCAATAAGGGAAGCAGATATAAGGGCGTTTATTATATTGTTCTTGATGAAAACGGCAATGAGAAGCGCAGGTCACTTTACAACTCACGGGCAATGCTCAATCCCAGTGTAATGCCGGTCTATACTCAGGGCAGAATCTGCTGGCTTGGAAATAAATACGGGGACTATGATGATAATAGCCCTGTTTATCTTTATTCACTTGATATAAACAATACTGCTGCATCAATGGTATTTGCTCCGGAACTGGTGAATGACCTGGTATACAACGAAAGCGCCCAGAACCTTCTGAAGGAAGGCTGTGCAGAAGGTGGTTGGCTTGAGTATGCCGTTACTAAGACAAAAGTTGCTCCCGGGGCAGCACAATACAGTGAAGCAGTTCCTACAGCCACCGATGCCGGAACCTATTACATCTGGTATAAAGTAGCGAGCGATACAAATCACTCCGGAACAGATGCCGTTTGTGTTGAAAACACAATCAATAAGGCCGAAAGCTATATCTATGGCACTCCCGGAGGATATACAAGGCTTACATATTCCGGAGAACCACATCAGCTCATATACCGTAACTGCTACGTATCAGGAGGAGAGGTATACTATGCCCTGACAAAAACAAAGAATGCTCCCGGGGATGCAGCATATAAGAGAGACTTCCCCTCAGCAACAAACGCCGGAACCTATTATATCTGGTACAAGGTGAAGGGCGACGCAAATCATAAAGATACGAATGCCATATGTAAGGAAGTGGTTATTGAAAAATCATACAGCAGCATCACTAAGTATCCGGTAGTTCGTTCCTATAGTATGACCAGCAACGGATCAGAGCAGAAACTCATAACCCCCGGAGAAGGTTCCGGAGGAAAAATGTGCTACGCTGTTACTACCAAAAAAACAGCTCCTGCCGACAAGTCTTTTACCACATCTGTTCCAACAGCTGTAAATTCCGGAACTTATTACGTCTGGTACAAGATAAAGGGGGATGCCAATCATACAGATACAGATGCCAATTATATCGTAGTTGATATTGCAAAGGGTAAAGAAAATACTCCCCTTCCGGCGAAAAAAGGAAAGACGCTCACTGACAGCAAGAACAAAGCAAAATATGTTGTGACATCAGGCAATGCCAATAATCCGACGGTAAGATATGAGAAAAGCACAAACAGCAAAGCGACATCCATAACGATTCCTGCAACCGTGAAGATCGGTAAAGTCACATATAAGGTTACTTCTATCAAAGCAGGAGCCTTCAAGGGCAATAAAAAAATCAAAAAAGTCAGTATCGGTAAGAATGTAACAAGTATCGGAGATGAGGCGTTCTCAGGATGTACTAAACTGACAACAGTAAGCATAGGCGCAGGTCTTAAGAGTATCGGGGCTAAGGCATTTTATAACTGCTCATCCCTTAAACAATTATCGTTTCCTGCAAAAACAGCAAAGCTTGGGAATCAATTTGCAGGCAAGTGCAAAAGCTTAAAGACAATCACTATCAACAGCTCGAAAATGAGCAACAGCACTGTTTCCAGCAGCGCATTCTCAGGTGTTGGCAAGAATGTTACACTTAAAGTTCCAAAGGCTAAAAAGAAAGCCTATACCAAACTTTTCCGGGGCAGGGGCCTTGGCAAAAAAGTTGTGATAAAGGCGCTCAAAAAATGAGTCATTGGGGACGTTGCAGCGAGCCAATGTGGACGTTACAGTGAGTCAATGGGGACGTTACAGTTTGACTCATTTTGCCTGGCAAAATGAGTCAAACTGTAACGTCCCCATTGACTCGCTGTAACGTCCCCAATGACTCACTGCACCCTTTAGCTCAATCGTCTCCGTTCAGGAAAGCCTTCACGTCCGCACCTGTTTCTGCAGCCTTTTTCAAGATGTTCATCACTCCTACATGATTTGCAAATTTAAACCAGTTCTTCCTGATAACATCTTTCATCACATCGGAGAAATCATAGCTCTTTATGCTGATCTTCCGCTCAAAACGGCCTTCATAGTATTCCTTAATCAGGATTTCAGATATCCTTGCATGAAGATCTGCAAGAACTTTCTTGCGCTCTTCCATCTCCTCTAAGACATCATTAGGCGTAGTATCTTTAATGCCATTCTCATCAAGATAAGGTTCTGCGAACTCCATAAATGACATGAGCTTCTCCTCAAATACTTTACCGATACTCTTTTTCGTTACTGTACCGTTTTCAGGTACATCTATAAGATTCTTAACAGCAAAGTATCCTTCCAGTCTCGTCAGATTTCCCTGCATCCCTGCCATATTGTCAAGGCTTATAGCAAATGTCATAGTGGCGCTATTGCGTGTCCGCATTACGTCATGATGCTCACAATAGAGTTTATAGATCTCATCTGTAAGAGTTTTCTCTGTAGCCGATGTAAGCTTTCCTTCATCCTGCAGTTTTCTGAGATTTTTGATCTTGTTGTCAATCTCGATCATTCTGGGAATATGTATCTCATACACCTGAAGGATTTCATTGACTTTGGCATCATCAAATCTTTTGATTGCATCACTGAGCGTGACCATAAGGTACGACTGGCCGCCAAACAGACTGTAAACGGAATCGATCACGTTGGGCGGAGACATTTTCTCAAGGCACTCATCCGCTGCATCCCTCTGCCCTGCGGAGCCCTTTTTGTCAGCCCATTGTTTCTTATAGTTTTCCCATACTTTTCTGTAAGATGCATAATCCGGCATATACGGCTTTTTCCTGCGCTCTCTCACGAGGAGTCTGTCCTTTACATCTTTTATGTCAACAAGATATTTTTTATCAAACTCCTTTCTTTTGTCTATCTCCTCTATGCCCTGTGATATCTTGCCCTTCTTGTAGGTATTATCCAAAAGTGCAGAAACAAAACTCTTCTTGTCAACAGGTTCAAAGGTTTCTACTTTAGCCTTAAAGATTGCCCCTTTATCCGAAACATCTATTCCCTCTGACGCCATGTCATGGATTGAGTCCATGACAGTGTATACAATATCAACCGGATTCTGTGCTCCGGTCATATTATCAATGAACGCGATCTCATCCTTGATCCGGGTAATCTCTTCATTGATGTCATTGATGGATTGCTGAAGCCGCAGCTGCCCCTGTGAAAAATTGTAAATGGCAGGTGGAAGCTTTACTCCCAGCTGCTGGGCTTTGATCAGCGATGCCGAAATTCTCTCGCCGGCCTGCTCAGCTTCTCCCATTTTGAGAACCTTGCTGAAGGCATCCTTCACTTCTTTCTGCTTCTTCTCGTCATAGAACTTTACAAACTTAGGATCACTCATGTCAAGAAGTTCATTGAAGGAATTAAAGAAAACATCCACATCAGGGGATTCCGCATCAGCAGCTGCTGTCATCATCTTTGATATGGCAGCCTGCTGCTTTCCTGTAAACTTTGAAGCATTTCCATAATCTATCAGTGTTCCCATTTTATCACTGATAACGATATTGCCCGCATGAAGATCAGCATGGTAATATCCCCCACCGAAGATAGCTTCTGTCAGCCACACTCTTGTCATATCTGCCATAATGTCGCGTTTTTTGATCAGGTCATTGGCCAGGTCGATCAGCCTGTTTCTGGCATCTTTGGTCTTTACATAGCTCTCATGATTAAGTTTGATGATATTTGAAAAATGCACCGCACCGTTTGGATCAACCCTGCATTCCCGCAGTTCCTCTATGGTCCGGGTTCTTACCTGGCAGGCATCCTTAAGGATATCATCAAGATTTCTGCCTTCCGCCAGTTCCAGTACAAGCGAGTTATTTGTAGGCTCGATCAGGTTATTGACCCTCTCTGATTCGACGTCAGGATACTTGTTGTCATATATTACGCCGTCCTTGATGTTCTGTTCCTCGATTTTAAGATCAAGTTCCTTTAAGTAGTTTGAAAGCTGCCCTCTGTAGGTGGCCTCCATGCCTTCGTCGGTATCCCTGGCACATGAGAGCATGACCTCTTTTTCACGTTCCATCCGGTTGTGAACATCAGGGCGCAGAAGCTTGATGACAACCTGCTTTCCCTCAGCGGGAAGATTCGGGCCGTACATACGGCACAGGAAGGTCTGACCAACTGAAGCTGCCCCCAGGTTCTTTATCACATCAATCCTTTTTATTGTGTCGCCTGAACGTTCGATCATAGCATTAATCTGCGTCTTTACAACCCTCTCGGGAATAGGCGGAAGCTTTGATTTTACGTCCTCCAGGGCAAGAGCGATCTCCTTAGGGAGAGACTCCAGCGGCAGGGACTGCATCATTTTCTGGAAAAGAGGTCCTGCTCCCCTTATAAGTCCGGCCAGATAATTGGCTCCTATCTGCGTTCTTCTCCTTTCACTGCGATACCTGTCTAAGATCTCCTGATCATGCTTGCTGAGCTTTTTCTTTGACAGATCCCGATTTTTAAAGAAAGGATAACCCCTGAGTTTTCTGCTGTTTATCTCATCAATGAGCTCCTGATCACTTAGTTCTTTTACATCAACTTTTCTTGCTCCTCTGATAACAGAAGCTATCATGCAGCGCTGATCAAGCACCGGCATCTCTTTGAAGTATCTGTTGAATACCGTTCTTGTAAACTTACCCTGTCCTTCTTCGGACCTGGTGGCATTTTTCATGATGCCCTCAAGCGTATTCTCACTATAGAGCGATGATTTTGCAAAAATATTGTCAGCTATCTTGGAAACATCGCTCTGAAGGATCTCACAGGCATCTTTTACACTCTGATCCACACTCTCATGGATTGACTTAAGGAAAGCATTGAACTTCTTATCCCCGGAATTTTTAAGGACCTCTCCAAGCTTCTTTTCTACTTCCTCCCTGGAATTGTCCGTGCCATATGTTTTTCTGAAATAATCGCAAAAACTCCTTAAGGCAGTAGATATAACCTGGCAGAAACCTGTGTCTTTTTCTCCGAATATCTGATCCAGTGACATTTTCTTGAACATGTCGGAAAGAATGTCTTCATCAGCACTCCTGTTTTCCATAATAAGCGTAGCCAGAGCAGGGATATTCTGGGTAAAGACTGTTCGCACAAACTTCTCCGGATTATCGGCATTCATGTCCATGATCAGAGTATCATTTGCAAAGATAAAATCTGCCATGAGGTTTTGAACTTCCTTCTCTTCTTTGCTGAAGTCGTTCTCATCGGCCTCTATTTTAGTCTTGTAGATTGATACTCTCTCTTCGATTTCCTTGCTCTTCCTGGCGTCGATTTCAAGAAGCTCGGTAAGCTCAGCACCATTAATAAGGTTCCTGCTGCCTGAAAGCTTTGCCACTTCTGCCTTGACTTTGTCTGCATTTTCAGGCTTTCTGACAAGTATGCCTGCAAATCTGGCCAGTTCAACACGCCTCAGATTATTAAATGCAGTTCTTTCAAGTTTCAGCTTATCCATGAGGAAGTTCTCCAGATTGACTCTCATGCGGGAATATTCACCGCTGGTGATAAGGCGTTCCACATCGGAGTATTCATTTAAAAGAATACCAATATTATCTGCACCATATGCTGCAGGATGATCCATCATGTTTCGCTCTATCTGGGTAACTACCAGCTCTGCTGTCTTTTCCAGAGGAATCAGCTCATGATTGTCTATAATATAGAGGGTATTATCGGCCTTTTGGAAAAGACATATCTCTCTTCCAAGAATGTTCACATTCCTGACCGTAGTTACACCGGGCTTAAATTCGCGAAGCAGGTTCCGAAGCTGCATTACTTTTCCCGCTTCCTTCTTCTTAGTGCCTGCACTTACACTATTTCCTGAAAAAGTGGCTGAAAAATCATATTGTCCGCAAAAAACGTTCCTTACGTATGCAGCATTTTTACTGAAAGGTTCCTCAGCTGTAGCCAGCAAAGAAGAATACTTTCCGGGTATGGCTCCCTCAACAGAGTACTGCATGAACTGCCCCATAGAGGTGCCTTTTTTCACTTTCCCCATCTCTTCCTTCATGAGGTTAAGCACAGAATTCTCGTACATAAGGCCCTGCCATACCTGATAGACAGCATCCCAGCGCTTTGTACCTGATTTTCTCTTTTCCAGATAATCTGAGCAGCTGTTTATGGCAATGGCATACATTGAGGAAAACTCGGTTACAGCTTCTCTTGAGACAGGTGCCGTCTTCATAGATTCAAGGGTACCTGTCAGCTTAATGATATCCGTCTTTACTTTCACCATCAGAGGCGAATCTTTTCTGCTGTCATCACCTAAGAGTATCTTCATAAGTGCTGCAGTCTTCTTCATGTGGAGCGCAAGCATCTCTTTGGATTTCAGATCGGTCTTCCCTGCAGCATACCTTTTCAGCCTCTTGTTGATACTGTCAACCTCAGCGCGCACTTCGGCCATAACAGGTTCGATTTCCTGCTCATCCAGCACCTTGCCGCTGACAAAACGCGGCTTTTCTTCATTCAGCCCTGTATATCCGCCGGCTATCTCATAGTCTTCTTCCGCACGCTTTGATGTGGCATACTTTTCAGACATAGCAACGCTCCTAAGCACATTTGCTACATCATTCAGTATAGCCTTGGACCATTTTGAGGTTCTCTTATAAACGCCGGATTTGAATTTGTGTCCGGAAAAGAGATATGGCAGACCTCTGGTCAGAGACTCTATGACAAAGACCGGCAGAACGCAGGCGCCCTTGAGGTATCTTCTGAATATCCTGCGGCCATCTTCAATGCTCTTCCATCCGGTCTTTAAGCTGTAATCCATTCTCCAGCGAACTTTACTGCCTGCAATATATTTGGATCCCAGATTAAAGATCCCGGATAAGATCTTAAGAGGCAGTTTGACTGCTTTGCCTGCAAGCTCCAATGTATTTGCAGCAAGCATCGTGGCTACGCCAAGAGTCCTGTCCACCGTTCCACCTGCAGCTTCATAGGCCATACCCATGCGCATTAAACCATGAAGGGCACTGTTGCCCAGGCTCGTGGCTATTCTCTCTCCCATTCCGGGAAGAGCGTCATCTCTTTTCTGCATGTCCCTCAGATCTTTGTGGGCCATGTTGCGAAGGAATATTGTGTCACTCAGATATGCGAAGTGTTCCCATGTCGGGACTATAGCTTTTCGCAGATCTCCAAAGCCCCGGATTTTCTTAAAGTCATATTTACTATCTACAGATTTCAGGAAAGCTCTTTTTGTATCGGATAGACGGAATCTTATATTGTCCATCCTGAGCTGGTCCTTGATGCGATATATCTGACTAAGGCGCTTTCTTCTGCGTTTTGTCATGAAAAGAGTTTCTCTCTCTCTGGTGTACTTTGTTATGACAAAGTGAAGGTATTCGTAGGCTTCACCCATTGCCCTGCGCTCATCAGTTTCAATATCACCGCTCTCGAAATTCTTTTTATTCCTGTTTTTATCGAACTGATTATCCTTCGCCAGGATATCCATAGCTGTCATTTCCGCAAAGCCGTGCCTTTTAAATACCTGTTTTCTGATTGTCAGATAATTCAAAAGGGCGCCTTTGACATTTTTCATATACTTGCTGTCAGCAGCGTTTATATCCAGGTTTTCCAGATCAAAAGTTATGCCAAAAGAGTCATAGTCACCCCTTCGTTTCTCGTATCTTTTTATCTCCCTCTCTTCATAGTTTCTTATCTTCTTCGCGCGTTCTTTGTCGTCCTTGATATCGGCATACTTTTCTTTGGAGTCCTCCAGATTTACCTCTGCAATTTCCTTATTCTTTTCCCTCTCTTCTTTCTCAGTCCTGGTCAGTTCTTCTTTGTACTGATGAACCGCATCCCTAAGCTGTTTTCTTTCATCAACACTCTCAGGCTCGTCCATGTCAATTGAAGCATCCTGTTCAAAGTCTTTTAACGCCAGAGAAAAAGGTTCTTCCTTTGATTCTTCCTTCGGCTTTTCTGCTTCAAAACCGACAGATTCCTCCTTTGTCTCATCTGTCTCAAAACCGGCAGATTCTTCCTTTGGCTCTTCTGTCTCCACTATGACAGGTGCTGTCTTCGGCTCCTTAGTTGTAGTAATAATTATTTCTTCTTCCGGATCTTTTATCTCATAAAACTGCTTGTTCTTATGTTCAGGAGCCTTGACGGAAACTTTCTGCCATTTGTGCTCCTCAATGGTCTCAGTCTCAACCTGCGCCTTGGGATTTGGGATGTAGACTACATGTGTCACATACTCTTTTCCCGGCTCATAATCTGCAAGCTGTTTCTTTACAGCAAGTCCCTTAGTCTGACCTACATTTAAAACATTTTCATCAGACAAAGCACTGAGGCTGTATCCGGTATCTTCATTGTACTGAAGCTGTGAGAATTCCTTCTTCATCTCTGCCGGAGATTTCATCTGTGATATCCACTCGATCTCCACCTGATTGGAACCAAATTTCGGGCGCTCCAAAAAAGCGTCCACCGACTTGTGATGTACCTTGTTATAATCCTTAGCGGAAGCGGAATCCAGATATTCGATCTCCTCGCCCTTTATTCCGGTAATGGTGACATAGTGTCCTTCCTCACCCCAGGTAGTCAAAAAGCCAACGACATTTCCGGACCTCAGAACTTCAGCCACCTTGTCCATAAAGACGGCTTTCATGTTATTGGCAATGCGGTCACTTTCCCTTGTATCATTTGTGATAAATCCGGGCACTGAAAATACCATCTTGTTGAGCATGGCATTGTTCTGTGATAGATGTTCGATGAAGAAATCACCCATCTCAAACACATTGCCGACCTTATTCTTGCCGGCCCCGGCGTAATCGCTCAGTTCTCTTATATGTTTGTCGTAATCTCCTCTGTCGGCATACTGCTCAAACTCATCCCTGTACTTTTTGATGGACGGGCGGAATGCTCTCATATCATACTGGTTGTAGACTCTTTTCGGCTCTTTGTCGTCATTCTTAGCCCTAAGGAACTGATTGAGCATTGTACTTCCAACGCAGCAGTAGCAATTCTGGCTGTCCTGATGCTCATAGGTTTTCTCAAGCCCTTTGACCGACGCATCGTAATTGTTGATGGGCAGAGTAACTTTCTTTTCAAAAGAGAATTCGGCAAAAGTATGGTCATTGATCTTATAGTATTCCATGAGCCAGATAAACTCATTCTTAAGCTCATCGCTGACATCGTCTTTGAAAAAGTAATCCTGCTTGATCTTACCGCCGGGAAGGATAATAAGCTTGCCATCAGATCCTTTTACATCCCTAAGCTCCATAAAATTCCTTCTGAGCATAAACAGTTCATCTCTGTTTCCCGGAGCCTTCTGTGGGTCGAGCCCAAGAATTTTGACGAGTGAATCCAGATGTTTATACACCAGCTCGTCCCTGTATATCTCCCTGTATTGCTTTACCTGCTCAGGGCTCATCTTAAGGACCCTTCCGCCTTCGGGAAGAGTCACGATTTTTTCAGCCGGAACAACTTTTTGAGGCTTGGTTGTGACAGACGTAGTGTCGTTTATCACATTTTTATTCACTTTAACGGGATTGGAGGCGGGATCCTGCTCCGGCAATGATGAAACAGACTTTTGCCGGGGATCTTTTAAAGTCTCCTTTTCGATAATGATCTCGTTATCTTTTTGTGTGTCTTTTTTTGTGATTATGATATTATCCTTTTCGCCCATAACTTATTCCTCATCTTCAGGAAACTTATCATCAGAAAGTCCCAGTACCCTGCGCATTGCGTCCCATTCCTCATTGCTTATCTCATGCTGAGGCAGGGACAGATATCCCGTCATCATCATCGGGACCCTGGCATTTGGAATTACATCCCCGGCCAGCCTTAAGCCTTCTTCGCTACGGATCCGGCCATAGACCATTTTGTCTTCGTCTTTGCATGAAACAGCTGTCTCGTAAGCATAGCCTAATAGCTTCATCTTTGCCTGAATATCTAAAGCATCCCGTGCATTAATGGTCTCAAATCTGAAATTTCCGCCGGGCATTCGGTGAAGCAATAAGGCTGCCTGTATCGCATTGTCCTCACAGATTATGCAGCTGGCATCTACATCAAAGAGTTCGTAGGAAGCGGAAGCAACAGCCGGATCCACATCATCCCCCAGTGAATCAAAGAACTCTTTTAGCTTGTCCGGTCCGTTTTCGCCAAGAGTTCTCAGAGAAGAAACACCTTCTGTTCCCAAGCCGGCAAACTTCTCAGCATCAATATCGCCTGCCTTTATAACAAACATCTTTCCGGTGGACAGGTCGAAGCCGAACTTCCAGGAATCCAGAAAATTCTCAAAAATCTCTCTTTCTTCCATCTCATACTCATCCCCGTAGTCCGGTGTAAACAGATCGATGGTAACAGCCACTGCTTCGCACTGAAGTGCCAGTTCAAGTATCCGTGCAACCAGGAAATTTCCCACGCCTTTCTGTCTGAAACTCTGATGAACATATATCCAGTCGATCCGTATGACCGGTCCGTCCGCTTCTTCATTATCACAGACTGAATACACTATTACACCGGCTGCGCAGGTACTATCTCCCACCTGTCTCAGAGCTCCGATCGCATTTTTTCTGGAAGTCAGGATATCATCATAGTGCTGCTCCGGGATCATTGTTTCAAAAGCTGTCGCATTTTCTGCGGTGATCCGGGTGGACACAGGCCAGTATCTCTCTTCAAAATCATTGATCATATCCAGTGCCGACTTAAGTCTTTCTTTGTTGAAACCACCAAGGGGATTGATGGTTTTGGATAGCTCAAGAAGTGTATCAACCACATTCAGATAGGCCTTCTCAAGATCCGGATTACCTACATTTTCTATCGATTCACAGGCGTTTAAAAAGGCCAGTTTATCAATGAATTCCTCTAAAAGAGCGTCATCGTCTCTCACAAGCTGCGCAAAATATTCATCGAGGTCCTCATCATCAGGCGCCCCCGCTTTAAGTGCCACTTCCAGCTCCTGCCTTATTTGTCCTGCAAGTTCCAGCATTTCGCTGTCAAAACCTTCGGTTCCGTCATCAAGTTCTTCATAGATTTTTTCCAGCTCTGTCATCTTAAGAAATCCTCCTGCATAGTCTTTTATCCCCGAAATGATTGCGCAATAGTCTTATCTCAGACATATGATCGATATAAATGCAGATGTATTATCCATCAAATTTGTTGTTGCATATTTATACGATATGATAAGATCTTTGGCATTTCCCTGTTTACTTTTTTCAGCCATATACAAGCTGTTACTTTGCGTCTAATCCTGCTCATTAAGCCACTTTAACTGAAGAATATATCTTTTTTATTATCCGCTCGTTTATAGGCATAAATATTCCGGCAACAGGTCCAACCAATGCGACGCAAACAATGGTACCTGCGCCAAGATCAGACAGCAGGAAAAGAGTCACACCCAGATGCGCAATTGTCAGTCCTATCATCAGTATGATTACTTTTACGATCCATTTTTTCATATCGTTTCAGTTCCTCCATCTTTGATGACATCCAGAACACCGCCGGCATAAAATGATTATTTCTTTTAATTGCGTTATGACGTTCATATTTATTCAATATATAATTATATCAAATACACAATAAAAGAGCTGCTTTTTAGACTTTTTTTCTAAATAGCAGCTCTCATTTATTTGCAGTATTATCTTTATGCAGGAATGAACTCTATATCAGATGCATCCATTATACCGGCATCAAACATGATCGTGCATTTCCACACTCCATTACTCATATACACATTCTTTACAACACCAACTCCGAATTCCGGATACACGATCAGCGTAACCTTATCACCAATGTTGAATCTTGGTGCTGATGCATATCCGTTTGCTCCGCCAGCAACTTCTTCTAATTCCACTTCATTAAGTCTGTTCTTCTCTTCCATTTTATGTTCCTCCGATTTTTATGTGATGTATTTCGATTTCATTTTGTGGATGATCCTCCTCTAATTTTTCAGGACCATCTTATGTATTTTTATACGAAGAAGAAATAGTTGTGGCAATTTTTTCTGTTCTCCGTATCACCGGAACATAAATCATATTTCGATATTTCTTCAGATGCATCAGTAGAGTCGCCGACACATACAGGTAACCACCAAGGGCTTCTGAAATATTAAGCATTAGTTATATGTACATCAAGTTGCTCATAAGGAATTGTGATCCCTTCTTCTGCAAACTTCAGACGTATGCTGCGATTAAGATCCCAACGAACCTGAAGGTAGTCCTGCCTTTCAACCACACATCTAAGGCCAAGAATAATACTGTGAGCTCCCAGTTCATGGACAAAAAATGCCTGCTTATCCTTCCTTATCCGCTCATCAGCATTGACTACATTCTTTATAACCTCAAGCGCGTGGTCTATATCATCGTCGTAGCCGATGCCCACATGAAGCTCCAGGCGCCTGCTCCTGTCTGCCATCTGATTCACTATCGTGTGATTGGTCAATGCCGAATTAGGAACGCGCACTTTCTGATTATAGACATCAATTATTGTTGTGTAGTATACGTGGATATGGTCCACTGTTCCTTCGATTCCTTTCCCTGAATCTACTATTATATAATCACCCTCCTTGAAGGGCTTAAGCATTATCAGCAACAGTCCACCGGCAAAGTTACTCATAGCTCCCTGAAGTGCCAGTGAAATGCCGAGTCCTATTGCAGCTATGGTTGCTGCAATTGATGCCGATTTAAGCATATTGAGACTTAAAAGAATTCTTACAACAATATAGATCAGCAGGCCGTACTCGATCAGCCATGCAAGTATTGCCGTCAGTGATCTGGGAACGTTTCGCTTATTAAGCCTGTCTTCGATAAATCCAATCACTTTTTTAGTGACTTTTCTAAGGATCAGAAAGAGGATTATAAGAAGCACTGCCCTTATAAGCCATACACCCGCCGATATCACAAGCTCCTCAAGTTTTTCCTTTATCTGTATCAGGTATTGTTCGGTCTCCTGAATAGTAGCCGAAGGATCCTTCGCAGCCAGTTCTTTTATCTGATCCAGTTCATCTAAATTCATCATGGTCTTTTCCTTTCAACATCAAATATGAAAGACCTACAGCTCATACTTGGATTTCTTTCTCGTGATCTCATTCATATAAGCAGCTGTGATAATACCTGTCGGAAGTGCGATCACTGCCATTCCCACTAATGCAGAGATCATGGTTATCATACGCCCGACAGTGGTTACCGGAGATATATCGCCATATCCTATGGTAGTGATCGAGATGGTTGCCCAGTAGAGAGCGTCAAAGAAAGAGTTAAACAGATCAGGCTCTAACTGGAACACCAGCATCGCTGAGACAAAGATATAGACAATGATCAAAATCAGTACCGCCAGCAGCTGGTCTCTTACCTTTCTGATCACGTTAGCGATGATGATCATGGTCTTGGAGTAGCGGATCAGCTTAAATACTCTGAAGAAACGGAACAGCTTAAGCAGCCTTATAAAAGCAGATACCGGCACAAACAGTGATATTACAGGAACGATTGACAGAAGGTCAAAGATTGCCAACGGAGTCAGTATATAGGCAATATATGCCTTGATGCTCTTATACCCCATCTTGTAATCCGCAGTATATACTCTTACACAATAATCTGATAAAAAGATAATACTGGTCAGAATTTCTATGATCCTCGTGTACGGATTCTCAGTCTTTAACGTCATCGGCAAAAGTCCTACGATAACGGCGGTACCGATCATTACATCGTAGGCGCGGCTTGACTCATCTCCCGTATTTGAAGCTTCTATTACTTCGAAAATTCGTCTTTTCTTATCGTTCATTGTTTTTCACCTTACATGTTTCCTACTACCAGAGCAACGATTCCCAGAAATATCATGGCAAAAGTAAGCATCCTGCAGAAAGTCACAAAGAAAGCAGTGTGCTTTTCCTTATTGCTTACATATACGCCCTGGTCGTCTATAAAATGATTTTTTGAATTCTTTTTAAAGCCCATAGTTTGTCACCTCTATATTAAATGGTAGCATACACACAGCACGCGGGCAATCATATGTCCTTATTAAGGCAATCCTTAATCTGTAAAAAAACTCATAAAAATTTCATAAACTTTTTCCAGGAGTCTTTTCCCATCGTATAAATAGTATATAATGTTACACGATGTCCAGCACTACGGTGCATTAACAAATTAAAGGAGAATACAAAATGAGAATTCTATTGAATATTTTATGGATTATTTTTGGAGGACTGATCAGCGCATTAGGATGGGTATTGACAGGATGTGTATGGTGTATCACTGTTGTCGGAATCCCTATTGGAGTTCAGTGTTTCAAGCTGTCTTCAATTTCCTTAAATCCTTTCGGAAAAGAGGTAAAATATGAAGGCGGTGCTGCTTCCTTCCTTGTAAATGTGTTATGGCTCATCATATCAGGATGGGAACTGGCACTTGCAAACTTCCTGCTTGGATGCATTCTCTGCATCACAATAGTAGGTATTCCGTGGGGCAAACAGTACTTTAAGATCGCCAAGCTTGCTCTTGCACCTTTCGGCGCAGTAGTCGAGCGTACACATGTCTTCTAATTTCAAGTAAGCCCTGCGCACTAAATAAGTACATAACAAAATACGAATCCGAAAACGAAACGGAGTGGATCAAGCAATATTGCATTATCCACTCCGATTTTTATTTCTCCTGTCAATGCTGATCTGCCTGTATAAGTGACATGGCTGAATTGATCCTCAGAAGGTCCGCATAAGGTGTATCAGCCCAGGCAGTGAGCACCCTGTCAACGACACTGGGTGCATCTTCCCTGGACAGCAGAGGCAGCACAATAAAGAACTGATTGGGACGATTCTGGAATATTATGTCACTGCTGCGAAGGTTTTTCTGGAGCACCTTGGAAAACTCTTCAATACACTCATGAGCAGGGACACTCCCGGCTCCGAAGGACAGCGACAACAACATTTTTGTGGCAACTGCATTATATCGTTCGATGAAACGGATGATGAACCGGTAGTTCCAGGAAAAAGCCTCTTTTCCCAGTATCATCGCGCCTTTCCTGTCGCCGCGCTCTCCCAGAATCTGTGACACCCTTTCAAGCTCATGTTCAAGGTTGCCCTCATCGCTGGCAGTAAAGTCCTGAGTCTCATAAATGGCATAACTGTGCTTGCCATTCTGTTTCGCCCTGTAGAGGGCTGTATCTGCATAATGGAAAAGAGCATTGTACTCTTTTGCATGGAATGGTGCAAAGGCCACGCCGATTGAGATCCCAAGCGGTATTCCGTGATTTTCCCCCATCAGATTGTCCGCCTCACGGGCGAGCCTCAAATTCAGCCGCTCAGTAAGCGATGCAACAGCATTTTCTACCAGCAGCTTGGGAAGAAACGCCATGAACTCGTCTCCTCCTATCCTGCAGACAACGTCATCAGACCTGACATAGTGCCTTACCACGTTGGAAAAAGCCACCAGAACCCGGTCTCCCATATCGTGTCCGAACAGGTCATTGACCAGTTTGAAGTTATCCAGATCAAGCAGCATAAGGGCGCCTTCCTGTATCTCGCACATGTCCGAGATCTTGTCAGTACCTGACGCCTTGTTGAGGAAGCCTGTGAGCTTGTCCAAGGTTGCCTCTTCAGTGAGGCTCTCGATCTTTCTGTTGCTGTCTACGGTATTTGCGATACGCTTGACCAGAATGTCCTTGTCAAGGGGCTTTCTTATAAAGTCAGACGCTCCCTCTTTAAGGCCCCTTCTTTCAACCTCACTGTTGTTCTCACCTGTAAGGAAGATGATCGGAGTCTGAGGTTTCTTTTCCTTCTCCTCAAGATTCCGGACTGCACGATAAGTCTCAAAGCCATCCATATCCGGCATGAGAATATCAAGAAGTATTATGTCAGGAGTATTCTTTTCCAGATACTTGAGCAGGTCTTTTCCCGAACGCAGGCAACTCACCAGCATATCCTGGTCATCCAGCAGCGCCTTTGCACTTTTTAAGCTCAAAAGGTCGTCATCGACCACTACTATTCTATAACTCATCCGCTATCAACTCCACTATCCTGCTATAATCAAAGTTTTCCGCTGCGCTTTTGATCTTGCCAAACAGTTCTGCATCCTGATCAGGAATCTGGTACTCATCCATTTTGGCAAAGATCTCATCCAATCGAATAGTATCCATATCATCTGCTGCTATCTGTATATCTTTGTAAACTAATGTCATCATTCCGGTATCTGCCACCGGTTTTTCTTTTCCGAAATCACCCTTCTTTTCGTCAGAGCCTTTTATATTTGCGAGGATCTCTTTATAGCTTCTGTAGTCATCCATGAATTTGGAGTGATGTGCATATATATACTCTCTATCCAGGGATTTTCCTGCATTCTCAAGCTTTAGTGCCTCTTCGCCAAGACCAACGGCTCCTATCATCCTGGCAGAGCTCTTTAATGCGTGAACCTTGATGGTATAGCTACCAAGATCCTCCAGCTGATAAAAGTTCTCCAGAGCTGAGGCGGTCTCATCGATGTGGTCATAGAACATCCTGAGTATAGACAGATATGCCTTAGCAGAACCATTGTTTTTAATTCCGCTCTCCACATCTATGACACCGGATTCCCTGAGGCGGTCAATGACCTTCTCATCGTCTTCCTCACCCGGATTGCTGCCTGCGGCTGCTGCGTCGTTTGCATCGGGATTCATGGTCACCATCCCGGCCGGAAGATAATGTATGATCATCTCCTCCAGCGTAACAGGATCGATAGGCTTTGTAAGATAGGCATCAAAGCCATGCTCAAGATAATATGTCTCTGCCCCTTCAATCGCATTGGCTGTAAGGCAAACCACAGGAGTATTCTTGTTGGGACCATTCTCCTGCTGTCTCATCTCAGTCAGAGTTTCAATTCCGTCTTTTTCAGGCATCATATGATCCAGGAATATCATATCATATTTAACGGCTGCCATTAACTCCAGGGCTTTGTCCGGGCCATCAGCCAGATCAAGCTGTATCCGGGTATGCTTTATCAGATTCTTTAAGACCATCAGGTTGATCTCATTGTCATCCACAGCCAGGAGCTTAGCGTCAGGAGCGATAAAGCTCTCCCGGCGCTTTTTGTAATTACTGTTTTTTTCAATGGATGCGCCGTTATAAGAGCCCATGGGTTCCCAATTGACCACTTTCTGCTCCAGGCGGAAGGAAAAGACAGATCCCTTTCCATACTCACTTTCAACCTTAAGCGTAGATCCCATAAGTTCCAAAAGACTCTGGGTAATGCTAAGCCCCAGCCCCGCGCCTTCAATCTTGCGGTTTTTCTTTACGTCAAATCTCTCAAATTTTATAAAGAGCTTGTCCAGATCTTCGCTGCGGATTCCGCATCCGGTATCAGCTACCGCCACCTTGAGGATAATGCTGCCGGGACTATCAATTATCTTTTCATATCCCACAATAAAGGTTATGCTGCCCTCTGCAGTGTACTTCACCGCATTTGTCAAAATATTCGTGATTATCTGCCTTATCCTCGCCTCATCTCCGAACAGAGTCTTTGGTGTTGCGCTGTCAAAAGAGGTATTAATCGCAATGCTCTTTCCGGCAGCCCTGTTCTTTGTCATATCCACCAGCTCATCCAGCATATCTGACAGACTGTACTCCACAGGAGTAATCTCGGTCTTACCGGCCTCAATCTTGGAGAAATCCAGGATATCATTGATCAGGCCAAGAAGATTTCTCCCGGCATTCTTAATGTTCCTGGAATATGTCAGAATGTCTTCATCCTCAGCTTCCCTTAAGATCATCTCGTTCATGCCAAGAACGGTATTTATGGGAGTTCTGATCTCATGTGACATGTTGGCCAGAAAGATACTCTTGGCTTCATTTGCAGCCTCTGCGGCACTTATCTGCTCCTCCAGCGAACCGGCCATGGTCTGGAGGGTATGGGAAAGAACTCCGATCTCGTCGCGGCTGTTAGTCTCAATGTTTTCGGTAAAGTCTCCCTCACTATAGCGGACTGCGACTTCAGTCATATGCTTAAGAGGATCTGTGATGGATCTGATCCAGCGAAAACACAGCAGCCAGGTAAAGGCTATCGTAACGACCAGGATGATGATATATATAACTATGATCTGCTGAGTCTGGCGGTTAAGCTGTCCCTCAAACCAGTCCACACTGAAGTCTACTCCAATAAGTCCTGCGACGTTGCCCTTGGAGTCCAGAACAGGACTGTATGCACTGTAAAATGTTCCCCACTCATCAGTAAAGCGCCAGTCGTCAACAGAGGGAATCCCCTGGCTGGCATAGTACATTCCGTCGGTATATTCCAGTTCATCTCCAAATGATTCAGGATTGTCAAAAGAGGGATCCACCGTATATGTAAACCGACCATCGTCCTCAATCCTTACTCCATATACATATTCAAGTTCCACATTATCACGATAAACGGCAAGGGCATCGTATACCTGCTGGTACTTTTCAGAGCCCACATCCTCTGCTGTCAGGCCTCCCAGTATATCCCCGTCAACAGAACCGGCAGCACAGTTGGCAATATCTATCATTCTCTGACACACAGAAGACCTGATGGCTGCCCTGGACTGAAGGATGGAGGCCACACATAAAAGACTCTCCGCCACCAGAAGAACCGTGAATACCAGCCACATTATCTTGGTACTCAGATGCACCATCTTCTGATCATTATATGTAATGTCTGATGAAAGATCGTCTTTTTGATGATTCTGCGACTTCCTGGCAGTCTTTTCCCTGATCTTCACTCTCTCCGACAGATACATAAACCTGTTGGACCGGTTCATTATCTGAATGATTATCGCCATGGTTATGATTATCAGGACAATAGTCACAAAAAGCATTAATCTTAGAGGTTTAAAGGCAGTGGTAGTATTTTTTACCGAGATGCATCGCATGCCACTGTCAATATTTGCCACATAAACAAGATATTTCGAGCCTTCCAGCTCAAATTCAAAAGAATCGTTCTCTTCCCTGCGCAGGTTTTTCACTATCATGGCGCCGATGGATCCCAGCTCTACGTCATAGTCCCTTCCAACCTCAGACTGGTCAGTATGCGCAATAACAAGGTTATCATGACGACAGATGACCATGCACTGATCGGCATCGCCTCTTTCCACAGCCTCATTGACAATCTTCTGGATCTCTGTTGTAGGCAGATCCATGGAGATGACACTCACACCGTCACAGAGCAGCTTTCCAAGCGCCAGCTTACGCGTATTTGTCTCCATATCCAGATATGGATCCAGCACCGTAACTTCCCCGGGTTCATCAAAAGGCCTTGAGTACCAGGGTCGGGCCTTGGCATCATAGCCCTCCGGAGGAACCCACTTGTTGCCGCTGAAAAACCTGCCGTTGATGTAACCATACAGTCCGGTAAAATTCGGATCCACAGCACTTTGAAGAGCCACAGACTGCCTCTCAAGGAAGTCCTGTATCTCCTCATTGCTTCTGTTAGTGGTTATCATTTCATCCAGCGTGTACGCCGCCAGCCTCACGGAATCCTTATGGGTGGACAGGTAAGTCTCAACCTTGTCTGCAGACTCCCTGGCAGCCATCTCGCCGTTCCTTATTATGTCCTCCTTCATATCGGCATATATCATGCTGTAATACATAAGGATAACACCGACGAAAAAGAGGATGGCCAGGGCAGCCAAAAACAGGTTTCTCTTATAGAACTTCCTGGGTGTATTTGAATTCAGAGTGTTCTTTTCCATGATCACACTGCTCCGCAATTTAATCATACTTCTGATAAATATTATAACAGTTTTTCGTATACAACATGGGAAATAAATACTAAAATTTGCATAAAAATAAGGTTGCCACGGAGGTGGCAACCCGTTATCACAACTGCCCTATTCACAAGAACAATAAGATCTGTCCGGCTTCACTGCTGTATATCTGCCATTTTTACAATCACTGTGTCCCCTTCCATGAAGCAATATCCCTGTTGGGGATATACCGGAGCTCCAAAATATTTTTTCATCTCTTCATCACTAAAATTATTACTCTGAAAATTAAGGTCTCTTCCAAGGATCGCAGAGTAGAAGTTTCCGATGCTGGAGTCATAAGTTATCGAAACATTTTGTCCTCCAAGAAGGTCTCCTTCATATTTGGAGGCTACAGGCCCGTTATAACTTGCTTTAGAGTCTTCAAATTCTCCAATAAACACTACTGGTGTTTTGCCATCATCATATCCATCCAACGAATTTACATCTTTCCAAATCTGGTGAGCATGTAATAAGGTGTTATCATATACGAGCTTTTTATAAACATATGCTCCATTAGCATAGTTTATATTGTTATAGCCTATTACTATTATTGCTATAACTGACGAAAATCCAATAATCCTCGTAATAGAGTTCATATCAGCAGAATATGAAGAATACGCATGTTCTCCGTCAGAAATGATTTCCCAAAGAACCAGAGGCAAGATTAAAAGAAAGCAAAACGAAAATATCATAAGCTGATGAATCAAACCAAATGATACCAGATATATAGCGTTTATTCCCATTGGTAACAGAATAACACAAGGGATAATGATTCTTAATGATCCAAGATAATCACTGTTTTTTTTGATGTAGATAATTCCCAAGATAATAATGGATATAAGAAGATATACCTTTGAAAGTATAACTATAACGCCATTGTATCCTGCAGGTTTTAACAGATTCTTTAAAACTACATAATATGATTTTGGAAAACTGATAAGAATTTTCTGAAGATTTAAATTGTAAATATTTCCCGCTCCATTATAGCCACCAATGAGCCCTCCTGTGAATATGTTTGCAAAAACAGTCATAAGGATAATATAGATTATTGCAGAAGCCAAAAGCGATAAGACCATCTTCGTGCCAAGCAGAAACAGGCTGTGAACGTCTTTGTTATTTTTACACTTAGACGCTTTTATGATCAAAAGAAGCAGGAAAAGACCTACAGTGACTCCGATAAAAGCCTGATAGAGCATCAGACATAAAATAATTGCAGTTATTGAAAAAAACTCTTTATGGTTACTGAATCTGTCAAATGAATATGCCGCAAAACAGGCAAGAAGTAACGCAAGACAGTTGGCGTCTCCATCATATATATAGGCACTGAAAAGAGAAATGAGTGAAATGTTAGTGGCGAACAATAAAGATACACACAAGCTCTTAATCTTGTCAAAATTTAAAAGCCTTACCACCAACACTACGGAAACAGCTACATATATTGATGAAAAAAAGCCCATCATCCACGGCGTTGCCAAACCTCGAAGAGAAACTATAAAAGGATAAAGCGTTCTTCCATAATCAACCTTCTGCGGTTCGTTTGTTACATAAAAAAACAGCGAATCATGTGAATACATGAGATTCGCAAAAGAAAACCCATGGGTTATCAGCATCAGGATTAGTGTGCTTATAAAAGCAAAAATGTCAGATTTTTCAATTTTTTTCATTGTAAAGTTCCTATTGAAAGCATTGACTTGAGAATACTGGTTCATAAGAAACGGAAGCTATCCATTGAATATCATTCTATCAGAGTATTATACAATTTCTTTTATTACTATTATTTACTGTAAGTGATAGAATTATATCAGTTATTGACATTTTTATAAAGGTGACCACATGGATACTCAATCCGCCAAAAGAACAATCTCGACCATCATCCCTTTTTATAATAATGAAAATACGCTCTCAACCATGCTTGACAGCATATTATCAGGTACAGTCATTCCTTCCGAAATTCTTCTGATTGATGATGGTTCTACAGATTACTCTTCAGAAATAGCAAAACAGTATGAGTATAAATATGACTGCATCAAATATCTTCATCAGGAACACAGCGGGGTCTCTTCAGCAAGAAATCTGGGAATATCCTCTGCCACAGGATATTGGATAAGCTTTCTCGACGCAGATGATTATATTGAACCGTCTATGTATGAACAAATGCTTGCAGCTATAACTGACGACACAATTGATGGCTGCATCTGTGGTTATTTCACACACAAAGAAGGCATCATTACATCTTACACCAAGGAATCAGCACTTCTGATGTCTTCTTCAGAAATTCTTAAAGATATGTTTACAGACGATAACATCCGTGGTTTTCTGTTCACACGCCTTTTTAAGACTTCTCAGATAAAGAACTATTCTTTTGATACAACTATCAGTATTTGCGAAGATCTGTTACTACAATCACAGTTCTTTTCCGATGCAGATCGTAAATTTGTATACATACCTAAATCATTTTACCACTACATCATGAACAGTTCGTCAGCAACATCAACTGACAATATGTTCATAAATGGCGTATTCAAGTACAAGCCCGCCTTTGAAAGAATTCTCACAAATCATAATAAAGACTATGTTAATCAGAATTATAATGCGATTCTTGAGTACAGCATGTACACACAGCTTACTTACTACAAGAATGGAAATCGCTCAAAAGAAATACTAACTCAAATCAGATTGCTCCAGAAAGAGCTTAAAGCCTCTCCCTGTATAAATAAATCAAAGCGCAGACTCGCTTACGAATCTGCGCCTGTTCTTAGTAGTCATTTTATACTGTAACTTAAACTTCGAAGTCATAAAGCCACGAAATTTCAGTCAATCAATATTCGTTAGAGATTTTGACAATAACAATTCCATCATTTGATTCAATTGAACCTTTCTTCGGATATGTCGGCATGTTTTTGATCTTGTCACTCTCAAGTATCTCTTCATACTTTGCTAAATCAACCATCTTCAGCCCAAGTCCCATATCATCAAGTACACCTTCATAACTCTTTAATATACAGTCCGATTTAACCCAGAAATCCCCAGCTCTGGCATAAGAACTGGCTTTGTACCACAGATTGTTCGCATGAAATAATTCATTATATGATATATTGCCAATAAAAGCATATTGCGAATCAGTGTCATAAACGCCTTCATCTATCATTGAATCAACTACATTATCCATAATCTTACGCGTGGAATTGTTACCCTGCGCAAGCGCATCAATGTCTGTCCCCACCGCGGAAATATTTCCATAAATCAGTATCGCTGCAATTATTGTTATAAAACCTGTATATTTTACATCCTTTCTGTCCATAAGCAATAGCTTTACAGTAGAAATAATTAGTAATGAACCAGTCATTTGTGGCATCACCCCATAATCTCCGGGAGCCAAAAGGAATGCTATATTTACTCCTATTGGAACAAATGCATAAACCAACAAATAGAGAACCAGATTTCGAGGTGATTTTATCAGCCGTTTTACCCCAATGACAATTCACACATGCTTGCGGAAAAGTCAGTTTACTCCCACAAACCGTCCCACGAATTTGTATATCCTTTTGACATGAGTGGGATATAACATTAAACCGCCAATAACCAATTGACAAAAACAAATCTTACCTTATTTGCTTTCTGGCGATCATGTACATTTAAAACATTATTTATCAATTCCACCTATTCACCACTTTCAGTAAACCTAATTTGTGCCCATGTCCCCAATACTGGTATATGAAATCCAATCATAATATGCATTCAGGTTAGAGCTTCCGTCATATTCACCCATCCATTCAGGATCAACTCCCCCCCACACATCCATATAAATGCATGCCGGACGCTGAGGTATATTCTCATGAGCCTCATGCACAAGTTCACCATCAACAAACCAGGATATGCTATCGCTTGTCCAGTAAAAAGCATAGGTATGATATTCCTCAGATGCGTCAAACCCCAGATCGTATAAATACTCATGCTTTCCAACTCCATTTGTATAATAGTTAAACTGAACTTTAGTAGTATCATAACCCAAGAATTCAATATCAATTTCCGTCCCTGTTTCTCCCCAATTTGCATAATTAAAAAAGGACGATACAACACCACTATGCTTAACAGGCTTCATGCTCACCTGATATAGACCATAACTAAACAATCTATTCACACGAATCTCGCCGCCTTCTATACCCGATGGAGTATTATTCATAGTGATGATCATTTCCCCGTCTTGAAAAACTACATTTTTCTTTAGCCATTTAACGTCCGGGGATTGCCCACTTACCTTTTCCGACTTTTTAAACTCAATTATGTTATATATATCAAAGTCACTGAAATAATTCGACGTATCTTCAACCGATGCTGCCGAACACCTCACATTGAAGAATTCACTTATGCTAAACAGAATTATGAACAAACTAAAAACATACGCAAGTATGGTTCTATTTTTCATTATGCTGGTCTCCTGAAAGAGCGTTTACAAAAAGTAAACCTGTCATTTCCCAAGTCCTTATGCTATCTTCATTTCTATCAAATCAACCATGTCTTTAATAGTCTCTATAGTCATAAGATCATCTGTAGAAATCGTAATATTATATGCCCTCTGAATCTCTGCAAGTGCAGACATCATTTCTATTGAAGAAAGATTTATATCCATTAACGATGTTTCAAAATTCAATTCCTGTGCATTAAACTCGCTCAAATCGTTAATAATGTCTCTTATCTTTTGTAAAATCTCTTCTTTCATATTCTGTCCTTTCACATCTTTTCATATTTTATCTTTTTATTTTTCCATTAGCAGTTTTTTCAAATTCTTTATCCATAAACTCTATAGTGTTGATTCTCTTGAAAATCGGGAGTGAGGAATTTAATTTTGATACAAACCTCTTTATTTCCTCATGAGATTCTGGATCAGCGAACACTCCCGCACATATTCTGTCATTTTTCTCAAACACTTTACATTCCTTAATATTCTGGTTAAGATAGAGTTTAGATTCTAATTCTTCCGGACTGACATTTTCCCCTCCGGAGAGAATAATAAGGTTCTTCTTGCGCCCTGTAATATATACATATCCATCCTCATCAATATAGGCCAAATCTCCCGTATGAATCACCCCATCTATCAAGCATTGTGCTGTAGCTTCCTCATCCTTATAATATCCCTTCATATTTGATTTACTCTCAATACACATTTCGCCATCAATTATTGTCACCTTCACCCCCGGCATTGCAGTTCCGACTGAATCAGGATGTGCTATTGCATCTTTATTAAATGTTCCAGCAATAGCTGTCTCTGTCATGCCATAGCCATCCAGGCATTTGATCCCATATTCTAATAATCGTTTTGTTATCCCTTCACTTAACTTTGCTCCGCCAGATGCAATGTATTTTAACGACTTTACATCAGCTTCTTTACCATTCTTTATATAAATCTCAAGCATTTTAATAAACGCTGGAGCAGCAATAATAAACTCAGGATGAAGTATTTTCAGATCATGCAACATATCTCCCGCACTTTGATTTGTATTTATTGCCCATCCGGCGTAAACAGCTTCAAGCCAGTAAAAAATACCTAAAACATGATATAAAGGTACTGTGATATACAAATTTGATATATCGCATACCATATCCAGGCTATCATTAATATTTAGTTCTATTTGATTTGTGAAATTCTCAAATGGTAAAACCACACCTTTTGCTTTTCCGGTTGTTCCGGAAGTATATATGATCAGGTAGCTATCATCTGAGATCTCATCCATAGTTTTATCGTATTCAAAATGCTCATTATTTGAATGGGTGACCAATTCAGATACATCAACTGTATTTTGAGCATGATATTTCTGATAGTCATCTGACACTATTAAGATCTCAATGTCCGCATTACTAATAATGTATTCAATATTCTCAGAGGATTCATATAGATTAATAGGAACAACTACAGCTTTACCCATAATAGCTGCAGCCATTACCACCATAGTATCATACGGTTTCTTTAACAACACCCCAATATGTCTCCCTCGAATATCGCCAAACATCCTTTTAAGTGTTTTATACCCCTCACATATATCATCAGCATACTCATAATAAGTTATTTCACAGATATTTCCATCCTTATCCAAATATCTATAAAAAATTCTTTCTTTTCCTTGTGATATGTACTCAAAAAAATTATACATACTTACATCCTCTTTTATTAATCCCATAA
>JAEEGF011382219.1_pt1 | contig 26162 bp, 25 predicted proteins | sample 9134171 | NCBI WGS metagenome assembly JAEEGF01 (sample SAMN16246542, study PRJNA631951) | gut metagenome | biome: gut microbiome; feature: rumen; material: AP-attached | host: Bos | place: Iran: Karaj | collected 2018-10 | reverse complement strand
TTGGCAGGCTGTGCCAAGAAGGATGAAGCCCCTGAAACGCCGGATGCTCCGATCGTTGAACCATTCGATCCGAATGCTAAATCTGAGGGTGTGATGACTTATGCGCAGTATGCCAATGCGGCAATGGGCGATGAAGTTCTGATCGAAGGCTTCGTTCAGGCTGCTCAGTCATACTGGAACGGCGCAAAGCTTTATCTGGCCGATCCGGATGGCGCATACTTCGTCTATTGCGAAGGCAAAGGCGAGGATATCAACATCTCGGAAGATGATTTCGCTAAGGTCGTCACTTCCACTGACTATTCTGAAGGCTGGAAGGGTACCGGCACTGGTGCTAAAGTCCAGGTCAAGGGTATCAAGTCTGAATGGTCAGGTGAAGTCGAGATCATAGAAGCTGTCGTCACTGTCCTGGATTCTGAAATATGGTTTGCGCAGCCGGAAGATGTGACTGCGATCCTGGCTGATCCTTCACTGGCTGACAAGATGAACAGATGCGTCACTTTCACCGGCATGACTGTCGAACCTTCAAAGGATGCAGCTGGCAACGATGTCGCATTCCTGTACAACTGGGATGGTTCCGGAGAACCTGGTTCTGACCTGTATTTCAATGTTTCTGTCGATGGAAACACCTACAATTTCGTTGTTGAATCTTATCTGTGCTATGACGGTTCTGATGTCTACGAGGCTGTTGAAGCTCTCAATATCGGTGACGTCGTCGATCTGACCGGTTTCTTATACTGGTACAACGGCGCGAACCCGCATATCGTTTCTGTCATCGTCAAATAAGCTGACATTTGCCGAAAGGAAGGATACTCGTATCCTTCCTTTTTTTTGGCCTTTTTTCAAGCGATTCTTATTCAATTTTCAAGGAAAAACCTTATAATATAAATGTAGTCATAAAATAGGAGGAAAAATTAAATTATGGCAGTAAAAGTTGCAATTAATGGCTTCGGACGTATCGGTAGATTAGCTTTCCGTCAGATGTTCGGTGCTGAGGGCTACGAAGTTGTCGCTATCAACGATTTAACAAGCCCAAAGATGTTGGCAAATTTATTGAAGTATGACTCTGCACAGGGTGGATACTGCGGTACATTTGGCGAAAATCTCCACACAGTTTCTTCAAAAGAACCTGAAATGGAAGAAGATGGCAAGACTGTTAAGGTCCCTGGTTCCATCACAGTTGACGGCAAAGAGATCACTATCTATGCTAAACCAAACGCAGCTGATTTACCTTGGGGCGAATTAGATGTTGATGTCGTATTAGAGTGCACAGGCTTCTATACTTCAAAGGCAAAGGCACAGGCTCACATCGATGCAGGTGCTAAGAAAGTCGTCATCTCTGCTCCGGCTGGAAATGATCTTCCTACAATCGTTTACAACGTTAACCACAAGACTCTGACAGCTGATGATACGATCATTTCTGCTGCTTCTTGTACTACAAACTGCTTGGCACCTATGACTCAGGCTCTGAATGATTACGCTCCGATCCAGTCAGGTATCATGACTACAGTTCATGCTTACACTGGTGACCAGATGATCCTCGATGGACCTCATAGAAAAGGTGACCTCCAGAGAGCTAGAGCAGGCGCTGCTAACATCGTTCCTAACTCAACTGGTGCTGCTAAGGCTATCGGACTGGTAATCCCTGAACTCAATGGCAAGCTCATCGGCGCTGCACAGAGAGTTCCGACTGTCACTGGTTCTACGACGATCTTACACGCTGTCGTTGCTGGCGAAGACATCACTGTCGAAGGCATCAACAAGGCTATGCAGGAACATGCAAACGAATCATTCGGCTACACAACTGAAAAACTCGTTTCTTCCGATATCATCGGTATGAGATTCGGTTCTCTGTTCGATGCTAACCAGACAATGGTTTCCAAAGTTGCTGATGGCTGCTACCTGGTACAGGTCGTTGCTTGGTACGATAACGAGAACTCTTACACATCACAGATGGTAAGAACGATCAAGTACTTCGCAGAACTGAAATAAGACCCGAAATACTGAAAGGCAGACGCAAACGCGTCTGTCTTTTTTTGTCCGTTCATATGAGAAGTAAATGAGAAGGACAGATGATATAATTCATTACTGGAAGGAATGTATGAAACATGAATAAAGAATGGTCACTGGATGTGTTATACAAAGGGTATGATGATCCCAAATTTGCATCGGATGAAGCAGAACTCGATCGGCTGATCAGCGAATTCACAAAGATGGCTTCTTCTCTCAATGGAGATCCGAAGGATGAACTGATCAGAGCGTTACAGCTCAATCAGGAACTCATGAAGAAGGCATCCGCTCTCTTCTCTTTTGCTTCCTTGTCTCAATCGACGAATACTTCAGATTTCAAGGCAGCAGCCATACTTGGCAGGCTGTCAGGAAAGATGTCTGCGACAGCTGCACCGAGGACCGCTCTGGTCCAGTATGTTGCCGGATTGAATGATCTCCAAAGTGTCATCGATGCTGATCCACTTCTGAAGGAACACGAATTCTATCTTAAGAATATCAAGGAAGATGCGAGATATACGCTTTCTCCTGAGGTCGAAAAGGTCATCAGTCTATATGAGATCTCCGGATCTTCCGCATGGTCGGATATGCAGAGTTTCCTGACTTCAACGGTTCCTGTGGAATATGAAGGAAAGATCACCAATCTTTCCGATATCCGCAATCTGGCTTATGATCCTGATCCTGCTGTCAGAAAGAATGCCTATGAGGCTGAACTCAAGTCTTATGAACGCATCAGAGATGCTGTCGCTTTCTCTTTGAATTCCATCAAGATGGAGGTCATCAGACACTGCCAGCTGAGGGGATATGATTCCCCGCTTGATGAGACTCTGAAGAATGCTCACATGAAAAGAGAGACTCTGGATGCACTGATGTCGGCAATGGAAGAGTATCTTCCAAAATTCTGGGAGTATATGAAGGCCAAGGCCAGACTGCTCGGTCATGAGGGCGGTCTTCCTTTCTATGAGATCTTCGCTCCTTTGAAGGGAAACGACAAGGAATATACGACGCAGGATGCAAGGGATTATCTGGTCGATCTCTTCTCAACTTTCGATCAGGAAGAGACGGATATGATCGCCAGGGCTTTTGATGAATCGTGGATCGATTTCTATCCGCATGATGGCAAAGTAGGCGGAGCATTCTGTGCAAGCCTCAGTTCGGTCTCGCAGAGCCGTATCCTGACCAATTTCGGTGGAACGCTGGGTGATGTGATCACGCTGGCCCATGAACTCGGACATGCTTTCCATAATCACTGTCTGAGAGATAACAGTCTGATGAACAGGGACGTCTCCATGCCGGTCGCGGAAACAGCTTCAACGTTCAATGAGGTCGTGGCGATGAATGCGGCGATAGCGATGGAAAAGGATCCGATCGCCAGAAGAGCGCTGATCGAGAACCAGCTCCAGGATGCGACCCAGATCATTTGTGATATCTATTCAAGGTATCTGTTTGAGACAGCGGTCTTTGAGAACAGAGAAAAAGAATTCATGTTTGCAGACAGGCTTTGTGAACTCATGCTGGAAGCGCAGAAGAAGGCCTATGGTGATGGACTCGATCATGACTATCTGCACCCGTATATGTGGTGCTGCAAGAGCCACTACTACAGCGGCAACATGAGTTTCTACAACTTCCCGTATGCGTTCGGCGGTCTTTTTGCCAGAGGCCTCTATGCAAAGTATCTGAAGGAAGGCGGATCATTCGTTCCTCTCTACAAGAAACTGCTCAAGGCTACCGGAACGACGACTGTGGAGGGTGCCGCTGAAGTTGCAGGCATCGATCTGACCGATAAGGATTTCTGGCGTTCATCGCTGCAGATCCTGGCGGATGAGATCGATGAGTTCATTGCACTCTGTGAATGATTGCATCTGTTGTTTTGAAGGCAGGAACTGATCCTGCCTTTTTTGTTGTTGAGGGAAAGACATATAATAGTAATGTTGAGGTGAGTATATGTTCAGAAGATTAGATGAGAAGTTTAAGGATTCCGTTGTATGGCAGTTCATCAAATTCAACCTGATGGGAACGGTCATATTCTGGATACAGGTCATCCTGGCAAATCTTCTTCCTTTCGTTTTTGATGGTCTGGCGATCAAACTGCCGCCTTTTTTAAGGGGCGTCTTCAGAAGTGAAGTCCTTTTTGATGGACCGAGCAGATATGTGATCGATGGGGTCGTGACCTGGGGTTATGTTCTGCCTTTCTTTCTCTCAAATCTGATCGCCAATATCGTCGCTTATTTTCTCAGTATGAAAACAGTATTCAGGGGAAAGGGACACAGATGGTCGTTCATCGTATATTGCATCGTTCTGATCTCTCTGATCCTGTTTTCGACATGGCTGCAGGGTCTTATCGTTTCCCTGCTGGCGAGGAGCAGCTTCGCCGTTCTGGCCAGATCGATCGCAACTATGGCCGCAGGATTGGTCCAGGTCATCGTACTGTTTCCTTTGGAAAAATATGTTCTGTTCAAACAAGAGGTCACTTTATGAGCAAAGTCAGTATCATCGTACCGGTCTATAATGGGGAAAAATCGCTTTCCAGATGCCTCGATTCTATCCTGGCACAGGACTATAAAGACATCGAGGTGATCGTCATTGATGATGGCAGCAGGGATGATTCTTTCAGGATCATTTCGGAGTATGCACAGAAAGACAAGAGGATCGTTCCGATCCACAAGGAGAACAGCGGTGTTTCCGCGACGAGGAACATCGGTCTTTCTCTGGCAAGAGGGGATTATATCCGTTTCGTCGATGTCGATGACTGGATCCCTTTCGATTCAGTGAAGCTGATGGTCAGGGCGATGGAGGAAGAGAATACCGACATGGTGGTCGCCGATTTCTATCGCGTCGTTGATGAAAAGATCTCCAAGAAAGGTTCCATCAAAAAAGAAGCGGTGATCACGGTGGAAGAATATGCCGACAGGATGCTGCTGTCTCCGGCCGATTTCTATTACGGCGCCATCTGGAACAAGCTGTACAGGAAGAAGATCATCGATGATCATCAGCTCGCCATGGATGAAAACATTTCCTACAGCGAAGATGCCATCTTCAATCTTCAGTATCTTCTGCATACGGACAGGATCTTTGTGCTGAGATCTGCCGTCTACTACTATGTGAAGACGGAAGGATCACTGGTCTTTCAGAACATGAACATTCAGAGCACAGTCAAAATGAAGACCGGTGTCATCAGATACTATGACAGTTTTTACAGGCAGATCCTGGATAAGGATGACTACGAGGCGAGAAAGCCCATCATCTATGGTTTTCTGGTCGCCATTTCGACTGATGGTTTCACTTTGCCATTGATCGATGACACGAAAAAGCTCGGCGAGGAAAATGGTCCGATCTTCATTGCGGATGATGGGATGGCTTTCGAACTGCAGTTCGATCGTCTGAGTGAGACTGTCTTTGCAAGACTGCTTAGGCCGATCGCTCAGAGGGCAGACCTCGATGAAGACGATATCGGCATCCTCTATTACCTCTATAAGAAGGGTAAGGAGGCTTCGATGGAAGAGATCTCTGCCGCATGCAGGATCAGTGCTTCATCCTGTGCCTTGTCACTGGCCAGGCTGGTCGCTTCTGCTCATATCAGGATAGAGAATGTGGACCTCTTTGCGGATGACAAGGTGATGTATGCATACAATCAGGGAGTCCTGGACGCCGCCTTTGATAAGGCGGAAGAGGACTACAGAGCGCTCTGTTATGAGGGCTTGAGCATCGATGAGCTGGCTGCCTACGCTTCAAGCAAGAAGAAGATCTTCCTGAATATGAAAAAGACATTGTCCGGCTGAGAGCAAATCAGCAGAAGGATGGTTTATAATTAAGACATGAAGATCAGAAGCCGGGCCTTGATGGTCATGATATTGTCTTTGATGCTGGTCCTGACGTTTCTGGGTGCACTGACACTGAAGAAGGAGGCACCGGAAAACAGCGGCAAAGAAGGGCAGGAGAACATCGTTCCTGAAACAGTCTCCGTACCGGATACGTTCAAAGGCAGGATCGAAGATGAATTCGGCGTTCCTGGCGAAGTGATGGACCTCATCGTTTCGTATATGGATGCATACTATAAGAGCGTTTTCACATTGGAAGAAGCATCTGTGGATGACCTTTTTGATAATGAGCTGATGAGTGCCATCAGTTCCAGGGCCATGTCTCTGATCATCGATACCAGAAAAAGATACGATTTCGATTTCAGGATGGACAGCGCTCATTATGATCTCAAGGTCACGAATTTCGAGCAGCAGGGCGATCTTTACATCGTCGACATCCTGGAAGATGACTATATGAGTTTCTCTTTCCTTCCGGGTATCGAGTCGCAGTCTTTTGAGATCGAAAACTACTTCAGGATCTCAAAGAAGGATAACGGATACAGGATCTCTGATCTGGAGAAAGTCCAGGGCTACTATATGACTTTCTACGATGAAGCGCAAAGCGTCGAGGACGTGGAAAGGATCTATGACTATTACCGTGGACAGCTGAAGGATATGCATGCCTATAATGAAGAAGTCCTGAAGGTCAAGGCAGCAAACAAGCCGTATCTGTCTGCCAAGACATTTGCCAAAGCATATGATCGAAATAAGGCGATCGCTTACGCGGATACCTATTATCATGACAGGAATAAGGACTGGTATAATTTCACCGATGAAGGCGGAAACTGCCAGAATTATGCTTCACAATGTCTTCTGCAGGGCGGCATTGAGATGGATTTTTCGGGCGATGAACAGTGGAAGTGCTATGTCAATGATCCCGATTATGATCCTTACATCAATGAAGATCCGACACCTGAGGGCAGGACGAGGTCCTGGGTCAATGTCGGTTATTTCTATAACTATGCCAAGTGGAATGAGGGGAAGGGTCTGGTAGCGGACGTCAATGTCAACCTTTATTATGCCCAGCCTGGCGATATCATCATGGTAGGCAATAACGGTCTGGTCCATACGGTCATCGTTTCCAAAGTCGTTGATGGTCACATCCTGGTGCATTCCAACAGCATCGATATGAAAGATTATCCGATCGAGGCTTACACTTATACCGACATCATGCTCATAAAGATACTGGGAAGCAATTAAGAAGGGAGTGCCTTATCATGACGAGATTTCATTTTGCAGGAAGATATGATGATGATCCGGAAAGCCTGATCACGCATGAACATGAGCCCGGATATGTTCCGTTCAGGGAGATCAAGTCGATGAAAACATTGGGCATCGTCATGAACGGGATCGCTCTGCTGATCGCTGTCATCTGCTTCGGACTTTATTTCTACATCGCAAGAAAGCCTTTGGAGATCAGCGGTCTCATCATTTTCCTTGCGTCATTGATCCCGCATGAGTTTCTCCATGCCATCTGTTTCAGTGGTGATGTCTATATGTATGAGAATCTGAAAAGAGGGATGCTGTTTGTAGCTGGTCCGGGGACTTTCTCCAAGGCGGGTTTCGTCTTCATGTCTATGCTTCCGAATCTGGTATTCGGTTTCATCCCTTTCGCCCTCTTTCTGATCGATCCGGATCTGACTGTCCTTGGTACGCTGGGAGCGGCAGCGATCTCTTCCGGAGCCGGAGATTATTACAATGTGTTCAACGCTTTGACACAGATGCCCAAGGGCTCGAGGACTTATCTGCACGGCACCAGTTCCTACTGGTACATGCCCAAAGACGGAATCGGAAAATGAACAGATCCTTGGATCTGTTTTTTTGTTCACTGTAAGCAAATGATCACAGGGGATTTTCTGCAGGAAAAGCTATGATAAAATGGAATCAATAAAGCATATGGAATAATCTGATATTGAAGGAGCGGAATATTTGTTTTTCATTCCGATATGTGATCATGTGATCGATTTGTGGATCTTAAGGAAGGGGGAATTTGCATGATTTATTTATTGTTCAATCCGAAAGCAAACAATTCAAAGGGGGAAGAGGATGCCAGAAAGTGGGCTTCAGATAATAACTGCGGATGCGAGTTCGTGAGTCTTCTTGACATCAGGAACATGCCTGATTTTCTGGACGGTCTCAAAGAAGATGATGAGGTCATCCTGACAGGCGGAGACGGAACGCTGAATCGTTTCGCCAATGATGTCTATGGGCATGAGATCAGAGTCCCTGTCTATTATGTGAAGTGCGGCAGCGGAAATGATTTTTTCAGGGATAACGAAAAATATGCGGTGGACGGAAAGATCGAACTGCGGCCTTTCCTGAAGGATCTGCCTCTGATCACAGTCAAGGGAATAAAAAGAAGGTTCCTGAATGGCATCGGCTACGGTCTTGATGGAGAGACCTGCCGTGTCGGAGATATACAGAGACAGACTTCTGATAAGCCGGTCAATTATACGAATATTGCCATCAGGCTCCTGCTCGGCGCTTACAAACTGAACAGGGCTACTGTCACGGTAGACGGTGAGACCGCGAAGTATGAAAACGTCTGGCTGGCTTCCACGATGAAAGGCAGATTCTATGGCGGTGGTCTGATGGTGGCTCCTCATCAGGACCGTTTTGCGGACGGTCTTGTGACAGTTGTCACTCTATATAAGAAAAGCCGTCTGATCACTCTGATGCGTTTCCCGTCGTTGAATAAAGGTGAGCACATCAATAAGAGCGACTGGGTGACGGTCAGAAGAGGAAAAACAGTCGAAGTAGCTTTTGAAAAGCCTTGTGCATTGCAGATCGATGGCGATGTCATCGAGGACGTCCTTTCTTACAAAGTGGAAACTGGGGTCTGATATGGACAGATATGATGTGATCGTGATCGGAGCGGGAAACGGCGGCCTTGCCGCTGCGGCGAAGATCCTGAATGCGGGCAAGACCTGTCTTGTCTGCGAGAAACACAATATCCCGGGAGGCTTTGTGACGAGCTTCGTCAGGGGGAGGTTTGAATTTGAAGCTTCCCTGCACGAGTTCAATGGCATCGGGACAGAAGAAGAGCCGGGTTCGACCAGACAGCTTTTTGAAGAGCTCGGTGTGGCTGATAAGATCGAGTGGATCCACCTGAAGGATGCCTATCATCTGATCAGTGAAGAAGAGGGTTATGATTTTGTCATGCCTTTCGGAAAAGAGGAATTCAAGGCTGCCAACAGGAAGCTTCATCCGGACGGAGACAAGTATATAGAAGACTTCTTTGCGCTGGCTCAGCAGATCAGGGATGCCATGGAATATCTCTCTGCTTCCAAGGGAAGGCCGGACCCGAAGGTCATGATGGAGAAATATCCCGACTACCTGGCCTGCGCTTCCTATTCGGTCAATGAAGCTTTTGAAGCACTCGGCTACCCGAAGGCGATCGTCGACAATCTGAATACTTACTGGTGCTATCTGGGTGCAGATGGGGACAATCTGAGTTTCCTGCACTATGCCAATATGATCTATTCCTATTTCTCAAAAGGAGCGGTCATTCCGAAACACCGCTCCCATGAGCTGTCTCTGGCTTTTGAAGAGCACATCCATGAGATGGGCGGCGACATCTGGTTCAATACCGAGGTCGTGAAGATCCTCGCTGATAAAGACGGTCATGTCGATGGCGTGATGCTGAAAGATGGCAGGAAGATCGCCACCCGCCACGTCATTGCCAACTGCTCGCCGCATTTGGTCTATGGAAAGCTTCTAGATCCTGAGGTCGTTCCGGAAAAAGCCTTGAAACTGACCGGTTTCCGGAAATTTGCCGGCAGAGGCTTCACGGTATTCCTCGGACTCAATGCTTCCGCAGAAGAACTCGGGATCAGAGATCATAACTACTTCATCTACGATACGACGGACAATGTGAAACAGTATGAATCGATGAAGAAGATCGGCAATACTGCTGCCCAGGCGACGGTCTGTCTCAACAATGCCGATCCGGATTGTTCTCCTGAAGGAACATGTATCATGTATATGACGACATTATTTACCGATGATGTATGGAGCCAGGTAGAAGAGATGGATTATTTCAGAGTCAAGAACGAAGTGGCCCGTTCCATGATAGAACGCTTTGAAAGAGCGACCGGAACGAAGATATCGGATCACATCGAAGAACTGGCGATCGCAACTCCTGAGACTTATGCGCGTTACTGCGGACATCCTCAGGGTACGGTATACGGTTATGAATCGCAGTATTATGATGGCCTGATGAACAGGATACAGATGGTGGAAGAGGATCACTTCGTTCCCGGTCTGAGGATAGGCGGAGGCTATGGCGAAAGACTGCTTGGTTATCCGAGTTCTTACAAGTCCGGTGCCAATGAGGCCGGACGAACTTTGAAAGATATGGAAAAGGAGGGGTGCTAGGGTGGCTTTCAGAAGAAGCAATGTTCCCGGTGAGGACATCAGACGTGGCATGGAGATGGTCCAGAAGCGCCGTCAGCTGATCGAAGAGACTCCGGCAGGACCTCTTGTCTATGAATATGGTGTCAACAGGCTGGCAAAGTCTCTGCATCCCGGCATGATCAGAGCCAGGATCACGAACAGGACAGAACTTGGAAAGGACTTGTATCTGCTGACGTTTGGATCACTGAGAGAAGACGGACGGTTTCCTTTTTTCCGGGCAGGTCAGTTCATAACGCTCTCAAAACAGGTCGGTCCCTCTTTTCTGAGCAGGCCTTATTCGATCGTTTCGTCTCCGATGGAAGCGATGAAAGGAAAACTGGAGATCATCGTACAGAGAAAGGGGATCTTCTCCTCTTACCTCATCGATGATGCCGTGGTCGGTGAGGAGATCGCGATATCAGAACCTAGCGGTGATTTTTATCATGATGATCTGAGAGATCCTGATCACATTGCCGCGATCGCCGGAGGAAGCGGCATCACACCGTTCCTCTCCATGATGAGGGCGATCCATGAGGGCAGCGAAGAGTTCAGCCTGACCTTGTTCTATGGGATCAGGAGCCTTGACCGGCTGCCTTTCGACCCAAAGGAATACGAGGATGAGAAGATCAGGATCGTGATCGTGTTGTCGGAAGAAAAGGCTGAAGGATATCGACACGGTTTCATCGATGCCGATCTGCTGAAGAAAGAACTGCCTGAAGACTGCAAGATCTTCATGTGCGGACCGGATGCCATGTATGAACATGTCGGAAAACAACTGCAGATGATCGGTTTCGATCCTTCCAGGATCAGAAGGGAAAGGAATTCCATTGGCGATAGAAAGTGCGAAGATATCAAAGCCTATGTCCTGAAGATCCGGATCCGCGATGAAATGTTCAGGATCAGCGCATTCAACAACGAGACTATCGTGACCGCTATGGAAAGGGCAGGCATCAAAGCTCCCGTCAGATGCAAGAGCGGTGTATGCGGCTTCTGTCACAGCAGAGTGATCAGCGGTGAATATCTGGTGGACAGTGAAGATGATTTCCGCAGAGCCGCTGACAGGAAATTCAACTATATCCATCCTTGCTGCACATATCCTCTATCGGATATGGTGATCGAGGTACCGATCTTTGAGATCCCGGAGGATCAGTTATGACATTGTTTGTGATCGTTTATTATGCTGCGCTGTTCTGTTATTTCTTTACCAGAGTATCAGAAAACATCAAGTATCGCGCCATCAACAAATACATCATGGCAACGATGTATCTGGTCCTGGCGATCATCGTCTTTTTCAGAAAATACGATTTCGCATCCTACCAGACACTTTTGATGGCGGCGCTGATATTCGCCTGGCTTGGAGATGTCTTCCTTGTCTTTGATTTTGGCAGAGGCGGGGATTTCTTCCTGGCGGGGAACGTCTGCTTTACACTGTATGAACAGATCGTCATGGTCAGTCATGGCTATGACTATCACAGCTTTTTCTGGGTCTTTATCGTGGTGGCACTGATCCTGGGATCTTTCTACTATGCCTCAGGCAGGTGGCCGGATAAGATCCGCATGGGCAAGATGCGAGGGCCTTTCTGTTTCTACTTGTCTTCGATCCTGACACATGGTTTTACGGGCTTATGTATGGCTCTTCTGCTGCCGGGGACCAACTATGTGATGATGGGTATCGGTTCTTTCCTTTTTATGATATCGGACCTGATCCTGACGACTTACATGTATATTCTAAGTAAAAACAAGTGGTTGATCAGGGCCAATTCCCTGACTTATTTCACCGGTCTTTTGCTGATCGTGCTGAGCACAGTGTGATATTCAAACGGGATCTGATGATCCCGTTTTTTCTTGTTTTTGATGAGTGATAAAGGGGTGCTAAATGTTAGCACTCTTATTGACTGAGTGCTATAAATGATTATAATAGATTATGGTAAGGAGGATATGAACGTGATAAAACCGTTATATAACAATGTTCTGTTAAAAAAAGTTGAAGCTTCCAATGAGACGAGCAGCGGTATCATCATCTCCCAGAAAGAGAAGAACGAAGAGTATGCTGTCGTTGCAGCGGTAAGCGGTTGCAAAGAGATCAAAATAGACGACAAGGTCTATGAGATGCCTTTGAAGAAAGGCGATAAAGTCATGTACAAGAAGTATTCCGGCACCGAAGTCAAAGACGGTGAGACCGAGTACATTCTGATCAAGGCCGAGGATATCCTGGCCATCGTAGAGTAGGAGGCTTATTATGGCAAAGATCGTAAAATATTCAAAAGACGCCAGAGAATCCGTTTTAAGAGGTGTCGATACACTGGCTGATGCAGTCAAGATCACATTGGGACCTAAGGGCCGCAACGTCATTCTGGATAAGGGCTATGGTTCACCGCTCATCGTCAACGATGGCGTGACGATCGCAAAGGAGATCGAACTGGAAGATACCTTTGAGAACATGGGCGCCAAGATGATCTATGAAGTTGCCAACCACACCAACGATTCCGCTGGAGATGGCACGACGACCGCAACTCTGCTTGCTCAGGCAATGATCCATGCAGGTCTGGACGCTGTGGAAAAGGGTGCCAATCCTGTGCTGTTGAGAGAAGGCATCGAGATGGCTTCCAAGAAGGTCTCAGAGAAACTGCTGAGCAATGCGAGAAAGATCGATTCTTCATCAGAGATCGCCAATGTCGCGGCTATCTCATCCGGTTCTGAGGAGATCGGCAAGATCGTTTCAGAAGCGATGGACAAGGTAGGCAAGAATGGTGTCATCAATGTCGATGAATCAAAGGGCTTCGATACTTCTCTGGAAGTGACGGAAGGCTTAAGATATGACAAGGGCTATATCTCACCATATATGGTCACAGACCGTGAGAAGATGCTGGTGGAGATGGAGAATCCTGCCATCCTGGTGACTGATCAGAAGATCTCAACGATCCAGGAAGTCCTGCCGGTACTTGAACAGATCGTTCAGTCCAATAAACCTCTGCTGATCATCGCTGATGATCTGGAGAACGAGGTCGTTTCAACTCTTATCGTCAATAAACTCAGAGGCACTTTCAATGTCGTAGCGACGAAGGCTCCTGGCTTTGGTGACAATCAGAAGGCAAATCTTCAGGATATCGCTATCCTGACGGGTGCCACGTTCGTTTCCAAGGATCTGGGCATGCAGCTCAAGGATCTGACCCTGAAGGATCTCGGTTCCGCCAAGAAGATCATCGTCGAGAAGGAACATACGACGATCATCGATGGCACTGGTTCCAAGAAGGCTTTCAAGGAGAGGGTCGCTGAGATCCAGAACACGATCGAAAGGACCACTTCCGATTACGACAAGAAGAATCTGAAAGAGCGTCTGGCAAAGCTGACCAATGGCATCGCTGTCATCAAAGTCGGTGCAACGACTGAGACGGAGCTGAAAGAAAAGAAACTTCGTATCGAAGATGCATTGAACGCAACGAAGGCTGCGATCGAAGAAGGTATCGTGACTGGTGGTGGCTGTGCCCTCATGAGCATCTATAAGGATCTCAAGGACAAGGTCAAGGCTGATGATGAAGATGTCCAGAAAGGTGTTTCCATCGTCTTCAAGGCTCTGACACAGCCTCTGTATCAGATCGCTGAGAATGCCGGCCACAACGGCAAGGATATCGTCGATCAACAGCTGACGCAGAAGAACAATGTCGGTTTCGATGCCAAGAGCGGTGAATGGGTCGATATGTACAAAGCAGGTATCGTCGATCCTTGCAAGGTCACAAGATCCGCATTGCTGAATGCCGCTTCCATTGCCGGTCTGATGATCACGACCGAGGCTGCAGTCGGTACCATTAAGGAACCGGAGCCTGCAATGCCTGCAGGCGGCATGGGCGGAATGTACTAAGCCGAGATAGAATAGCAAAATGAAATGCTCCCTTTTGCGGGAAGTCCGGATGAAAAAGCCAGACGGAAAGCAGAAGGGAGCTTTTATGTTATACTTTTTTAAACAGGGGGTATCCATATGTCAATGAGGGGACTTGGGCCTAGAGGCTTTCTGACGGATGAAGAAAAACAGAATATTCCGAAAGTGAGCAGGGAACTGATCTTTCGCATACTGAAGTATCTTGCACCATACTGGCTGCAGCTGCTGATCGTTTTTGCGATCATCATCCTTTCTTCGGTGCTGGGTCTGTTGCCTTCTTTGATCACTGCCAGGATCATCGATGAGGCGATCCTGGGCAAAGACTTCACGCTTCTGGTCCAGCTTGTCATCCTGGCGATCATCACACTGGCTGTTTCCAATATCGTCGGTGTCCTGGAATCCTATATCAACAGCTGGGTCTCACAGCGCATCGTCTTCGATATGAAGAATGAGATGTTCGCTCACCTGCAGACCATGCCTCATTCCTTCTTCACTTCCGAAAAACAGGGAGACATCATCACGAGGATGAATTCCGACATCTCGGGTGTGGCCACCGTCATTTCATCCATCCTGACCAATATCGTTTCCAATGTCTGCACCGTGATCACGACGATCGTCGCCCTGTTCAGGATCGATGCCAAACTGTCCTTGATCGGCATACTCGTCATCCCTTTGCTGGTGATACCGACCAAATCAGCGGGCAAGAATCGCTGGCAGCTTCTCTCGCAGTCCAGAGAGAAGGCTGACGAGCTCAATGACATCATCAATGAATCGCTTTCTGTTTCCGGTTCTCTGCTGATCAAACTGTTCACGCAGGAAGAAAACATCAACAAGAAATTTGAGAAGGTGAACAGGGAAGTCACGGCTTTGTCGGTCAAGGAATCGAGAGCCGGCAGCTGGTTCAGAGTCATCATGGGCATCTTCACCAATCTGGGACCTTTGCTGATCTATCTGGCAGGCGGTTATCTCATCATCAGGATGAATGATACGGCGATCTCAGTCGGTACGATCACCGCGACCGTCAACATGATCAACCGCCTTTACAGACCGGTCGAATCGCTACTGAACATCTCGGTCGATCTGACCCGTTCCATGGCTCTTTTCACCAGGATCTTCACGTATCTGGATATGGAACCCGGTGTAAAGAACAGCAAAGTCGTTATCAAGCCGAGTTTTGCTAAAAAGACACAGATCGATTATGAAGATGTCGAATTCTATTATTCCGAGGACGTACCTCTGATAAAGAACCTTTCCTTTGAAGTTCCTTCCGGCAAGATGTATGCGATCGTAGGTCCTTCCGGATCGGGAAAGTCGACAGTCGTCAATCTGCTGCCGAGACTCTATGATGTCAAGTCAGGCGCTGTGAAGATCAATGGCAGCGATGTCCGCGACATCGAACTCACTTATCTGCGTTCCAATATCGGCATGGTCACGCAGGAAGCCTATATGTTCAACGGGACGATCAAGGAAAATCTGCTCTTTGCCAAGGCAGATGCGACGCAGGAGGAGATCGAGAATGCGTGCAGGATCGCCAATATCCATGATTTCATCGTTTCGCAGCCGGATGGCTATGACACGCAGGTAGGAAACCGCGGTTTGAAGCTGTCCGGAGGTGAGAAGCAGCGTCTTTCGATCGCCCGCGTCATTCTGAAGGATCCGAAGATCCTGATCCTGGATGAGGCGACTTCGGCCCTGGATTCCATATCCGAGTCTTCGATACAGAAGGCCCTGGATGTTCTGATGAAGGGAAGGACTTCCATCGTCATCGCCCACCGCTTGTCTACGATCCTGCAGGCTGATAAGATCCTGGTCATTTCAAAAGGAAGGATCGTCGAACAGGGCGGACATGAGGAACTCATTGCCATGAATGGCGTCTATAAGGAGCTGTATGAGACGCAGTTCAGAAAGGTGATCGAGATGGAGTCAGGAAAAGAGTCTTAACTGAAAGAATTTACAATAATGTAAAAATATTTTCATAAAATGTAATAATTTCACATATTTTTCACATTTATGAGATATATTTATCATTGTAAAAAGTTTTTTCATTTTAAATCCTTAAAGAAGTAGGACCTTGTCGTCCTATTTTCTTTTCTTTCATGTATAATATTGTTTGTGGCCCCATAGTCTAATGGATCAAACAATCCCCTCCTAAGGGATAGTTACAGGTTCGATTCCTGTTGGGGCCGCCATGATCGATCAAAAAGGACGCAAGTCCTTTTTTTGCTTGAAGGGGTGGATGAGCTTATAATGAGATTGTGAAAAAGAATATTAGAGACCTTCATCTGGAAAAACTGAAAGGCGGTCTTACGCAGTCGCAACAGGATAAGATCGATTCCTTTTTTGCGGATCTGGCTGAAGCGAGCGATGTCACCCTGCTGGCAAAGAATCTGCTTCATGAGCATTTCGTTGCCGGGTTCGAATACTATCTGAATCAGGGCAGGAGCATAGACGAGATCTGTGAGATCCTGTGTCTCGATCATCTCGGAGATTTCTATCGAAGCAGAAAGCGTCAGACGTATTCTCTGGATAATGCAGCGATCGTATATCCGTTGGGGATGCGGTATGGGCAGATGCCGATGTTCAGGCTTTCTTTCGTTCTGAAAGAAGAGATCGAACCGGTCCTGCTGCAGCTGGCTCTTGATTTCACCCTGAAGCGTTTTCCGACGTTTTCCGCTGTGATCAAGAATGGTTTTTTCTGGCACTATCTGGAGTCGGTCAACAATGTATCGCTGATCGAAGAGGAAAAGGAGATCCCGTGCAAACCGATCTCCATCGTTTTGAGGACATACAGGTCGTTCAGAGTCCTTTATTATCATGACCGTTTGAGCGTCGAATACTTTCATGTGATCACGGACGGAAACGGCGGCCTGGTCTTTCTGAAAACGCTTCTGGCTGAATATCTGCGTCTGAAAGGTGTCGATGTCGCAAAGGAAAAAGGCGTTCTGGATATCGATGAGGAGATAGATAAGAGGGAACTGGTGAATGAGTTCAAGAATGCGAAAGGGGAGTCTTCTCTTTCGACTTTCATGGATAAGAAGGCGGTCCAGCTGGATGGAAAGCTCTCGCGTATGAATATCACAAGGATCATCCATTTCGAGATGGATGCGGATCTGCTGCATCAGAAAGCAAAAGAATATGGCGCTTCTGTGACTGCTTATATCTGTGCTCTGATATTCATGGCTGCACGAAGCTGCGTCAGCAGGAAAGGCGTCTTCAACATCCAGATCCCGGTCAATATGCGCAAGTTCAACGGTTCCAGGACTTTACGGAATTATTCGATGTACTTCAATGCCAGCATGGAACTGGATAAGCTCCCGGAAAAGAAGGAACTGATCACCGATATCGCTAAGCAGATCAAGGAAAAAGGCAGTGAGGAGATGATGAGCCAGATGATGAAGACGACAGGCAAACTGATCGATTCATTGTCCTTCGTTCCACTCTTCCTGAAGGTCCCGATCATGCAGCATGTCTATGGCTATATGAGCAATTCCATCATCTCCGATACGCTCTCCAACCTCGGAGTGATCGATCTGCCTGATGGAATGAAAGATGAGGTCGAGAAGGCTTTCTTCCTGCTGGTCCCCGGTTCGCCTAACAGGATCTCGACGACGCTTGCCACAGTCAATGGCACAGCCGTTTTCACAGTCATCAAAAACAGCGACGATCCGTCTTTTGAGAATGAACTGTACAGCTATCTGCAAGACGATGGCGTGCTTAAAGCGATAGAAGGGAGCGTGGAGTATGAATCCTAAGATCATCTATCCGGTCCCGGAGAGACAGAGTCTTTTTTACAGATATCTGCGCAATATCGTCAGGATCGTTTTCCTTGTTGCGGCCTTGGCCTGTCTGATCGTCAACTTCCTTATCAAGGGAAAGATGTGGTCTCTGGTCGTCATTTGGTCTCTGTTTTCCGTATGGAGGCTCGTTTTCTCGCTGCGTCTTGTCGAATTTTCGATCTTCGCACATGCCAACAAGGTCACGTTTTATCTGGTCGTCCTGCTTTTCCTGATCGACCATTTTCTGGTCCCGGGCTGGGCGGAGACAGTCATTCCGATCGTGCTTTTTGCCGATCTGCTGGTCATGTTCGTGATCTATTTTGCCATCTATGACCGCAAGGAAAGACACCTGATCTCGATCGTTCTTCTTGGCGTCCTGAATCTGATCACGATCCCGTATTCTTTACACAGCTGGCCGATCAGCAACTGGATCGCTTTCGCTTTCCAGTGTGCTTCCCTGCTTCTTTTTGTGACACTGCTGCTGATCAACAGGAAGGAGCTGATCTATGAGATCAGGGCCCGTTTTTCAAGGAATACGAAGTGATGATATCCATTTACTTTATCTTCCGAAAAACATATACTTAAAGTGATGAAAAGGGAGGAAAAATCATGAGCAACAAATATGCCGGAACAAAGACGGAGAAGAACCTGGAAGCGGCTTTCGCCGGTGAATCACAGGCCAGAAACAAGTACACGTATTTTGCTTCTAAGGCAAAAAAGGAAGGATATGAGCAGATAGCTGCTTTGTTCCTTAAGACCGCTGAGAACGAGAAAGAACACGCCAAAATGTGGTTCAAGGAACTCAACGGTATCGGTGATACAGCTGAGAACCTCAAGGCAGCAGCTGATGGCGAGAACTATGAATGGACAGACATGTATGAGGATTTTGCCAAGACCGCAGAAGAAGAAGGCTTCAAGGCACTGGCTGCAAAATTCAGACTCGTCGCTGCCATCGAAAAGCACCATGAGGAGAGATACAGAGCATTGCTGAACAACGTCGAGACGAAGGCCGTATTCGAGAAATCCGAGGTCAAAGTCTGGGAATGCCGCAACTGCGGTCACATCGTTGTCGGCACAAAGGCTCCGGAAGTCTGCCCGGCTTGCGCTCATCCGCAGTCATATTTCGAAGTCAACGCTGAGAATTACTAAAAAATCGAACGTCAGTTCGATTTTTTAATCTCTATATCATCGATCAGACAGGAAGCAACTTTCTGAAAGTGCTCGGGATCCTTGTTGACCATATAGATATACTCAGGATCGTGGTCTGTATCGAACAGATCGTTTTGTTCCAGAAAACTGTTCAGATCATCTATGACGCACCTTGATGAAGATACGATCTTCAAAGAAGGTGCTTTTTTACTGATCAGATCAGCAAGCAGATCGTAGTGCGTGCAGCCCAGGATCAGCGTATCGATATCCTGATCCAAGAGAGGTCTCAGATACTCTTCGATCGCGGCATCCATCTCCTTATCATCTTTGAGGAACTTTCCTTCTTCGACCAGCGGAGCGAGTTTCGAAGAGGCGATCTGAATGACGCTGATCTCAGGATCCAGACAGAGGATCCTCTTTTCGTATTCCTTGGTCGCAACCGTCGCTTCTGTTGCCATGATGCCGATCTTTTTGTTTTCGGTAAGTGAGACGGCTTTTCTGACCGCGGGGGCAATGACGCCGAACACAGGGATGTCGCAATAAGCCCTGGCTGCTTCGGAAGCGTTGCAGTCAGCGGTATTGCAGGCGATGATGATCGCCTTGAGATCGTAGTTTCTGATGACGTCGATATCATTCAAAGTCAAAGAGATGATCTGTTCTCTGCTTTTCTCGCCATAGGGCATATTCTCGGTGTCACCGAAAAAGACGATGTTCTCGTTCGGAAGTTTTTCCCTGATCTGTGAAACGGTGGTCAGACCGCCGATGCCTGAATCAAAGACACCTATATATCTTCTTTTCATAGAGCGTTCACGATCTCCTTGAAATGTCTGCCTCTTTCTTCGAAACCGGAATACTGGTCGAAAGAAGATGTGGTAGGAGAAAGAAGGACGATGTCACCGCTTTGCGCGAATTCATTGGCTTTTAAGACCGCTTCTTTCAGATCGCTGACGATGACCGGATCTTCAACGAGATCTCCGGCGATGCGTTTTCCGGCTGTTCCGAAGCCGATGATCTTTTTCACACAGGAAAGATGCTTGCGCATTTCCGACATATCGAGACCTTTCTCGTAGCCGCCCACCAGCAGGATGACACCTTTTTCAAAGGAATCCAGGGCTGTGATGGCTGCATCGGTATTGGTCGCTTTGGAATCGTTGTAGTATCTGATGCCGTCGATCTCTCTGACGAATTCGATGCGGTGCTCGACGCCTTTGAAATCGGATATCGTTCTGATGATGTCTTCATTGGAAATGCCTAAAGCTTTGGCAGCCATGATCGCGATGATGATGTTCTGCCGATTGTGTCTTCCGACCAGCCTGATGGCATCCAGAGGCAACACTTTTTCGCCATTGACCCACATATAGCCGTCTTTGATGAAGCCGTCATGATCCTGACTGTCCAAAGAAAAGTCTTCGATCCTGCAATGGATCGGATATCTTTCCGTGTATTCCTTCAGGACAGCGTCATCCGCATTGAGGATGAAGAGATCACTGTCTTTCATGTTGCGGTAGACTTCGGTCTTGGATCTGTAGTAAGCATCGAGGGATCCCATGGTCTCGAGGTGGTCCGGTGTCAGATTGATGATCGTTGCGATCTCAGGACGGAACCTGTCGATGTCGACCAGCTGATGGTTGGAGATCTCCAGAGAGATGTAATAGCCATCATTTTCCATCAGATCATGGTCAAGGACCAGTTCACACAATGGGGTGCCGATATTGCCGCCGACCAGAGCCTTGTCTTTGAAAGCTGCTTTCAGCAGTTCATAGACGATGGTCGTTGTGGTCGTTTTTCCGTTTGTTCCTGTGATGGCGACATAGTGCTGAGGCTTCGACACATCAAAAGCGAGTTCGATCTCGGTGATGATGGGGATCTTTCTCTCCTGAAGCCTTCTGACGATGGCGGAGACAGGAGGCACACCGGGGTTTTTGACGACCAGATCGAAGTCTTTTTCAAAGACGGACATATCCTGATCCAGGATCGTGACATCCATTTCTCTGAGCAGTTCCAACTGCGGATCTGAAGGCGTCTTCTTCTCCGACAGGGTGATCTTTGCGCCAAGCCTATGCAGTACTTTTATCGCCGCCATGCCTGATCGTGCCAGGCCTATGACGAGCACTTTTTTATCCTTATAATCCATACGAGTTAATTTTATCATTATTATTGACATAATAAACAGAATGAGTAAAAATGAGGATAATGAATGCTGAGGTATCACTAAGCAATCCATCAGCCGGATATTTCGATGTCGTTACGATCGAGAATATCGAGGATAAAAACTGTTTTTCTTACGCAGATAATGAAGGTTTTTTGTGTGAAATGTGCGTCTACGAAGACGGTCTGATCCTTTTCAGACAGGGAAAAGATCATCTTCTTGAACTGCATCTGAAGGAAGAAAAATATGCCAAAATCACAAGTGCCGAAGGTTCTTGTAAATTGGATGTAAAAGTGGTTGACTTTATGATCGATAGTGATATATTAGTATTGCATTACCTCATAGATGATGAGGAACGTATCATAAAAATCAAGTATTACTAGGAGTGAAGTAACAAAAATGGCAAGTGCTAAGTCTATGACAGACATCGCTTATGATGTCATTTCAAAGAAAAAGCGTGCGGTACCGTTTGGTAAACTTTGGGAAGAGGTTTCCAGACTGTACGGGGCATCCAATGACAAGGTCGCCCAATTCTATTCGGATCTGACGTTTGATTCAAGATTTGCTTCGTTGAAGGACAACAAGTGGGATCTGATCGAACGCCGCAAATTTGCGGAGTCTCACATCGATCTTTCACAGATCGAACTTGACGATGATGAACCCGAAGAGGAAGAAGAAGATCAGAACATCACGATCGATACCGACGAATACTAAAGACTCGAAAGAGTCTTTTTTGTATAATGTTGATATGAAATATGTGATCTACGATTTCAACGGCACGATCCTTGATGATATCGATGTCTGTCTGAAAGCGGAAAACAACACGATCGAACATTATAAGCTTGACAGAGGACCTCTGACCAAGGACGAGTATCTGCGCATCTTCACTTTTCCGGTCAAGGATTACTATGAAAGCGTCGGTTTCGACTGGTCCGTATATTCCTATGAGGAAGTCGGCCAGTACTGGTTCGGCTGGTATCGGAAGCTCAGGGATGAATACAAAGTCCACGATGGCGTCATCGAAGTCCTGGAAAAGAATCATGAAAAAGGAAATAAAAACATCCTTTTGAGCGCTTCGAGCCTGGTGGAACTGAAAAAACAGCTGGAAGAACTGGATATCTCTTCCTATTTCGATGAAGTGCTGGGCATCGATAATATCTACGCCGGTTCCAAGATCGATATCGCGCTGGACTGGATCAAAGACAAGGATCCGAAAGACTGCATGATGATCGGTGATACGCTTCACGATCTGCAGACGGCAAATGCGATGGGCATAGACTGCATTCTGGTGGCAAATGGGCATCAGGCAAAGGATCTGCTTCTGGAAGAATATGATAAAGTCGTTGATGATATCAGGGAGGTTGAATTGATATGAGGATCGGACAGTCAAAAGACATACATCGTTTGGTAGAAGGCCGGGATCTGGTGATCGGTGGCGTGAAGATCCCTTATGAAAAGGGACTTCTGGGTCATTCCGATGCCGACGTGCTTCTGCATGCGATCATCGAGTCGCTGATCGGCGCGATGGGATTGAAGGATATCGGAACGCATTTTTCCGATAAGGATCCCAGATATGAGGGCATCTCTTCTTTGAAACTGCTGGATCACACGTATGAGATGCTGGAAGAGAGAGACTACGAAGTCGTCAATATCGATTCTCTGATCGTGATCGAGAGGCCGAAGATGGCCCCATATATCGATCAGATGCGAAGGAATATTGCCGGACATCTGCATTGCGATGAGGACAGGATCAATGTCAAAGCGACCTGTGCCGAGGGGATGGGCTTTATCGGCGAAGGAAAAGGTGCGATGGCGGAAGCGGTCTGTCTGATCGAGAAAAAGAAATAAAGACCATTCTTCGTTTTTCTGAATGAATAAAAAAACAATGGTGCAGGATCTGCACCATTGTCATGTTTAGGGATTAGATTTTGTTATCGCAGCCTAAGACATCAATGATCTTGTGCTTGACGAGCTGTTTGATGTTTTCTCTTGCCGGTTTCAGATATTCTCTCGGGTCAAACTTTTCAGGATGATCGTTGAAGAACTTTCTGATGGTTCCGGTCATAGCCAGACGGAGGTCTGAGTCGATGTTGATCTTGCAGACAGCGAGTTTGGAAGCTTCTCTCAGCTGCTCCTCAGGAACGCCTACAGCATCAGGCATATTGCCGCCGTTTTCATTGATCATCTTGACATATTCCTGCGGAACGGAAGATGAGCCGTGCAATACGATCGGGAAGCCTGGAAGTCTCTTCTGAACTTCTTCGAGGATGTCGAATCTGAGTGGTGGAGGTACCAGGATGCCTTCCTCATTCCTTGTGCACTGTTCCGGTTTGAACTTGTATGCACCATGGGAAGTACCGATAGCGATAGCTAATGAGTCGCAGCCTGTCCTTCTGACGAATTCTTCAACGTCTTCCGGTCTTGTGTAAGATGAATCTTCAGCAGAAACGGAAACTTCATCCTCAACACCTGCCAGAGTACCGAGTTCTGCTTCTACGACGACGCCGTGTGCGTGCGCATATTCAACGACCTGTTTCGTGATGGCGATATTCTCTTCAAATGGCTTGGAAGAGCAGTCGATCATAACGGATGTGAATCCGTCGTCGATGCAGGATTTGCAGGTCTCGAAGCTGTCGCCGTGGTCGAGGTGCAGGACGATAGGAAGACCTGTTTCGATGCAGGCAGCTTCTACCAGCTTGACCAGATAAGTCCTGTTTGCATAAGCTCTTGCGCCTTTTGAGACCTGAAGGATGACAGGAGCGTTGCATTCTTTTGCGGCTTCCGTGATACCCTGGATGATCTCCATGTTGTTTACATTGAAAGCACCGATCGCGTATCCGCCCTTATATGCTTTCTCAAACATTTCTTTAGATGTTACCAATGGCATAAATCTATTCTCCTTTTTCTAACATCATTATAACGCAAAAAAACTGATATATAATTGATTTATGAACTTAAAGGGACTCTTGAACGAGAAAGGATATTCGATCGTCGCTTCAAACGGTTACAGCTCTTTTGAACGTGGTATCAGGCCGATCATGACGGCTCTGAATGAAGATCTTCATTTCTTTGAAGGTCTTTCTGTCGCCGACAAGATCATCGGCAAGGCTTCGGCCATGCTGCTGTGTCTTTCAGGCGTAAAGGAAGTCTATACTCCGACGCTTTCCAGAACCGGAAAGGAGGTCTTTGACAGATACGGTGTCGTTTATGAATGCGATGAGCTGACGGAGATGATCGTGAACAGAAAGGGCGACGGGATGTGTCCGATGGAGTTGACGGTCAAAGATATCGATGATCTGAATGAGGCTTATGAAGCCCTGAAAAAGAAACTTGCACTGCTTTAGCGGTGTTTTTTTCTGTCCTTATAGTATAATCATAGAGTATGAATTTGATTGAAATAAAAGATGTATCTTATTCCTATGATGATCAGAAAATGGCTGTGGACCATGTCAGTTTTTCGATCAGACAGGGAGATTATGTGACGATCATCGGCCATAACGGATCAGGCAAATCGACTTTAGCCAAGCTCATCGCCGGACTTCTGCCGGTAAAAGGAGGGAGCATCCTGATCGGTGGCCTTGAGGTCAATGAAGAGAATATCGCAAAGATCAGACAGAGACTGGGCATCGTCTTCCAGAATCCGGATAACCAGTTTATCGGTTCGACGGTCAGAGATGACATCGCTTTCGGTCTGGAAAACAAGCAGGTCCCTTCAGCGGACATGGATGGGATCATTTCCGAATATGCCGAAAAAGTCGGTCTGACGAAGTTTCTTTCTTATGAACCGCAGAATCTTTCCGGAGGTCAGAAACAGAGAGTCGCAATTGCGGGTATCCTGGCAATGAGGCCGGATATCCTCATCTTTGATGAAGCGACATCGATGCTGGATCCGAAGGGTAAAAAAGAGATCAAGCGCCTGATGTATGAACTGGCGATGGGTGATGATATCACGATCGTTTCGATCACACATGATATCGAAGAAGTCCTGCAGTCGGATGATTGCGTCGTCCTCAACAAGGGGAAACTTTTCATGCATGACGAGCCCAAGAAGATCTTCAGCAATGCCCAGAAACTGCGTGATATCGACCTGGATGTTCCATTTATCGAACAGGTCAGAGAGAGTTTTGCGAAAAACAGGATCAAGCTCAGAGCAGATGATCTGAAAGGAATGGTGGAAGAATTATGCCGATCAGGTTCAAGAAACTGAGTTACGTCTACAACAAGGACATGCCATATGCGCATAAGGCACTGGATGAGATCGATCTGGAGATCTCGGAAGGTGTCATCACTGCGATCATAGGCGAGACGGGTTCCGGCAAATCGACACTGGTGGAGCATCTGAACGCTTTGCTTTTGCCGACGGAAGGTTCGCTGGAAGTCCTCGATTATGAGATCGATCCCGTTCACAAGCTGAAGTTTCTGAAGCCTTTGCGCAAGGATATTGGTCTGGTCTTCCAGTTCTCGGAATATCAGCTTTTTGAAGAGACCGTCATAAAGGATGTCGCCTTTGGTCCGCTCAACTTCGGTTTCCCTCCTGAGGAAGCGTTGAAAAGAGCTGCGCAGGCATTGAAGATGGTCGGTATCTCTGAAGATTATTACAGCGTTTCTCCGCTTGAGCTCTCCGGCGGTCAGAAAAGACGGGTCGCGATAGCTGGTATCATATCCTGCGATCCGAAGATCATCGTTCTGGATGAACCGACAGCCGGTCTGGATCCGAAAGGCGCCAGAGAGATGATCGACCTGTTCGTCTCTCTGAATAAAAAAGCGGGAAAGACGATCATCATCGTGTCCCATGACAACGAGATGGTCTATAACTTCTGCGATGAGACTGTCGTTCTTTCGCATGGAAAGGTCGTGTATCACGGACCGACATATGACCTGTTTGCCGATAAGGATAAACTGAAACAGTTCAACATGCTGGAACCGCAGATCGTGACATTCCGGAACGAACTGAT
>JAEEGF012116010.1_pt1 | contig 26164 bp, 22 predicted proteins | sample 9134171 | NCBI WGS metagenome assembly JAEEGF01 (sample SAMN16246542, study PRJNA631951) | gut metagenome | biome: gut microbiome; feature: rumen; material: AP-attached | host: Bos | place: Iran: Karaj | collected 2018-10 | reverse complement strand
GGAGGACGTGATCGCGGCCAGCGGCTGCGAGAACGAGCTGCCGGAGGACGACTGACGGGAAACGGCCCGCCTCCGAACAACAAGAAAAGCATCGGCTGCCGAACGGCAGCCGATGCTTTTTTATATTTGGTCGTCACACGGCAGGCACACGGAGCACAGGCCCGCGTCATATCTCAATTCCGGCTATTCCTCCCCGGAGACCGGGGCGTCCGGGTCGACGTCGGGCCGCAGCTCCGGCGCGTCGCTCCGCGCGATCTGTCGGCACGCTCCGCTTTCCGTCATCCGGACCTGCCTATCGCAGATGGAAAGGGCGCCGGGCCTGTGGGTCACAATGACCACGGTCCTGTCCGTCATGCTCCGGAGGTTCCGCAGCAGGCGGCTCTCCGTCTCCTCGTCCAGCGCGCTGGTCGCCTCGTCCAGCAGCAGGATCGGGCTGCCGGAAAAGACCGCCCGGGCGATGGACAGCCGCTGCATCTGACCCTCGGAGAGGCCCGTGCCGCGCTCGCCCAGCAGGGTATCCGGGCCGGCCTCCAGCTCGGAGACAAACCCGTCTGCGCAGGCGACAGTCAGCGCGTTCCACAGCCGGCTCTCGTCCTGCGCGGCGGCCGGATCCGCGAAGCTGACGACCTCCCGGATCGTGCCGCGGATCAGCTGATTCCCCTGGGGAACATAGGCAAAGAGCCGGCGATACGCCCCCGTCAGAGGCTCCTCCTCCCCCTCGCCGTCCCGCCAGTACCTTTCGCCGCTGTCCGGCCGGTACACGCACATGAGGAGCTTCAGGATCGTGGACTTGCCGCAACCGCTCTGCCCTGTGAAAGCCACGTACTCCCCCTTCCGGAGGGTGAACGTCACGTGCTCCAGAACGACGGGCATGTTCTCCTTGTTCAGGTCTCCCAGCATCTCGGTGGGAGGAAGGTACGTGAAGGAGACGTCCTTCAGCCCGATGGCGTTCAGTCTGTCCTCATAAAAACGCCGGATCTCCGCCAGAGGCATCGGGGCGGCGCCGTCGCCGTCCGGATAATCCTCCGCCTCCATCAGCCGCTCCGCGCTGGCCAGCATGGCGTAATACTTGGGCAGATAGCCGGTAATATTGGCGAAGGGCGACTGGATCTGGGAGATCAGCTGGGTGATGGCCGTCAATGTTCCGAAGCTGATGGTCCCCTTCAGGATCCCGTAGCCGCACCAGCCCACGCCCAGGAGGTAGATCCCGTTCATAGCCAGGCTGTAACCGATGTTGCAGAGGTTTGAGATATGATTCTTCCGCATCCGCGCCGCCTTGTGACCCAGCATCCGCTCCTCCACCCGTTCCTCCGTCTGCCGCTCCGCGGCAAAGGACCGGATCATGAGAAGATTGCCGATGCTCTCCTGCAGGTGGACGCGGAGCCGCCCGTCCGCCTCCTGGACGGACTTGTGGAGCCGCTTCAGGATCCTGCGGAACAGCCAGGTGACGGCGGCCAGCGCCACGCCGCCGGGGATCAGGATCGCGGCAAAGCGCGGCTCCAGCGCGATGACCATGATCATGGCGCTGACCAGCTTCACCAGCACGCCGGACAGCCCCGGCAGGATATCCACGTAGTGGTCCGCCACGATCTTGGTGTCGCTGGTCAGGCGGTTGAGCCACTCCGCGGAGTGGACGGCGCTGATGGCCAGATAGTCCTTATGCAGCAGCGTGTCCGTCAGACGCGCCTTGAAGCGGTTTTCCAGGGTGGATTTCGCCAGCTCTGTCAGCCACTTGATCACGGCCCGCAGGGCGATCTGCGCCGCCACCAGCAGGGCGATCAGGGAGATGTTCCGCCAGAATCGCTCCGCGTCCCCCGCCGCCGCTCCGTCCACGATCGCGCGCAGCAGCAGTGCGTAGAGGACGCCGGAGGCGCCGTGAAGGGCCTGGACGCCGATCAGGGCCGCAATATACAGTTTTTCCCTGCCCGGCACCCGATAGAGCCATTTCAGCGTGCTCTTCTTCACAGCCGTCCTCCTTTCTGTGTGTCTGCGGAAATTCACTATTCGTCTCCTACCCCCGGCGCAGCAGCTTCTTCAGCAGGGGCAGCAGCCCCAGCCTCCCGGCGGCGGTCTTCAGCGCCTTCTTCAGCCGGAAAACGCCCCGGCGGATCGGATAGATCCCGTTCCAGAACCGCACGTACGCGCCGTAAGCCCGCTCCGCCGTGCCGTGCTCCCTGCCGCCGCGGTTGAATCCGGTCATCACGCCGATCACGGCGGCGTCGGGCACCCTCTCCAGGAAAAACGTATTGTCGCCGCGGATGAGATAACCGTCGTCCGTCACCTCGATCACCCGGTGCAGGACGTACTTCTCCCCCCGCCGGTAGAGCGCCACGTCGTTTTTCTCCAGGCGCGACGCCGTAGGCCGGATCACCACCAGATCCCTGTCCTGCCGCAGCAGGGGCCTCATGCTGACGCCGCGGATCTTGTAGACCAGCCTGCCGTCCCGCGCCAGGATGTCCTCAAAGGAGGTCATTCTTCCAGCGCGCCGATCCCGCGCAGGATACCCAGGATCTTCTCCACGTCCGCGGCAATGACCTCCCGCGGCGCGTCGTACTTCTCACACATGGCGTCCACGATGGCCCCGGCCGTGGTCTCCTCCTTCAGGCAGTCCACCACAAAGGCCGCCGTCTCGTTGCTGCGCACGATACCGTGGAAGGATTCTCCGCCCAGCGGCACCAGAAACTGGGTGCCGTCGATCATCTGGGTAACAAAGTCTTTTTTCAGTTTCATATCGGCACTCTCCTCAATAGATAAAGTCATCCTCATCGGTGTACGTATCTTCTTCCGTCCGGTCCATCTCGCGCCTGATGGTGTTCAGGGCCATCAGCTCCCGCATTTCCCTGCAGTGGGTATCCCTCCAGGGACAGGCGGAAAAGCTGGTGCACTCCGGCAGGAAGGTACAGCCGCGGCATTTCTCCCGCGTCCGGTCCGTCCGGCAGAACTCCCGCCGGGCCGCCTCGTCGGTCACCCCGCGGAACACGTCTCCGAACCGGCTTCCCGGGGGACAATGCTCGCAGGCGAACAGCCCTCCGTCCGGTCCGATGACCACGTCCCCCCTGTCCGCCATGCAGTGGTTCGTCCGGAAGCTCAGACGCATCCCGCCGTTGGCGGAGGCCCGGAATCCGGCCTCTTCGATCAGCGCCCGCGCGTTCAGGATCTTCTCCCAGAAGACGACGTCGTTGTCGCCGTCGCGCACGTGCCCCAGGGGGCTGATGTAGACCCGGACGTTGTCCTTATGCAGAACGCGTTCCTTCAGATCGTTCAGAAAACGGGGAACTCCCTCCCAGTTTTCCTCGTCCGCGTTGCAGCGGACGGCGACCGTGATGCCGGCGCCGGACAGGCGGCTTACCGCGTCCATGACGGTATGGTACTGATCCCGTCCGCCGCAGTACCGCTTCCTGGCGGCGTAATCCTCCTCCGCTCCGTCCATGGAGATCTGAACGTGCTTCACGTTCCACAGGCCCCGCATCTTCTCCAGGATCTGCGGCGTGACGAGGCTTCCGTTGGAGATCACCGAGGATCTGTAAGGAACGCCGGCTTGCCGCAGCCCCTGGCAGATGCGGTCGATCAGGTCCGGGCACAGCAGCGGCTCGCCCCCGAACCACCTGAGCTTCAGCTCTCCGTCGGCCCGGGTGTCCAGGATATACCGGACGGCCCGGTCCGCGGTCTCCGGCGTCATGGTGACCTGCGGATACCCCTCCTCGTAGCAGTAGGTGCAGCGGGCGTTGCAGCACAGGGTCGGGAGAATAGTATAGCAGCCGACGCCGCTCTTTTGGGTATAGAGCCGCATCATGCCGCTGACCGACTGGTAGAAGGCGCACTCGTCCTTTCCCTCCGGCACCAGGAACATAGCCTCGATCAGATCGTCAAACCCCTCGCCCGTCCGGGCGGAAGAGGGCAGCTCCGTCTGGAGGCACTGCCTGGTCAGCATGTTGAACGTATATGGTTTCCCCTTATGGCTGAACGGCAGCGCAAACTGTGAGGGCACGTAGGTGACGCCCTGCCGGGGCTTCTGGGGCAGAAACAGCCGCCGGAACAGCGGATCCGGCTGAAAGATGTCTTTTTTCATAACAGTATCCGGACGAAATGATGATTATGGCTTCTCTCCGGCACAGCCCCGGACGCCCTCATAGGCCGCCAGAGCCGCCTCCGGCTTTTGATTGCAGTACATGGTATAGAACGCCGCCGTCTCCAGGATCCGTTTTTCCAGGGCGAGGACCCGCAGGGCCGCCGCCGGGTCCCCGGGCCTGTATGCCTGGGACATCAGGAGGGGGAAGGCGTCAACCTTCGCCAGGGGCTCGATCCGGTTTTCGTCGGCCTGCCGGATCTGAAGGATCGCCTTCAGCGGCGCGCCGGCGTTCCGGCTCAGGTGGTGCTTGCCGTCCCAGGGCGTGCCCCAGACGACGATCCCCTCCTCCGTGATCCGGAGCATGGGCTTGTCGTCGTTGATCATCCAGACCCGGTCGCCGAAGGCCTCCCGCCACAGCTTCGCGTGGGTGCTCTTCCCCGTTCCGCTTTTCCCGGTGAAGATGTACGCCTGTCCGTCCATGCACAGGGCCGAGCCGTGCATCAGCAGGACGCCGTGCTCCACCAGCCGCTCCGCCAGAAGCGCGTGGATGGCGCTGCGCTCCAGAAACTGCCGGGAATACCGGCGCCCGGGGGCGCCCTCCGCCGCGTCCGTCCGCTCCTGCTCCTCCCTCATCCTCTCCAGATCGGCGTCCGTCGGCGCGATCGAGAAGACTCCCGCCTCCGTCGTCCGGTAGGGGAGCAGAAAATCATATGTGGCCTGATACCTGCAGCGGACCGCCACAGGCACCCCGGCAATTTTGATGGAAAAATCAAACACAGTATCAACAGCCCGCCTTCAATCAACCAAATCGGCAGTACGGGCTCCCGGCCCGTTCTACCGCTCTTCTTCAGACTCGCGCCTGCTTTCCCGCTTTGCTCTTCCCAGCGCCTTGATCTCCTCTCCGATCCGTTCGGGCGACCTTTTGACGGCGCGGAAAAACCGGTAGAGGGGAAGCGCCGGCAGCAGCACCTTGCGGCGGAAAAAGAGGGGATACGTCTTTTCAAAATGCTCCCGCTCCGGGTCTGTTTTTCCCGGGCCGAAAATGCGGCGCATCAGATAGCTCCGCTTTCCGCCCGCCGAATCCCGCAGCTTGTTCTGCACCTTGTGCTCGATCGTCCCGTAGGTGCCGGAAGACAGTATATACGCCAGCATCCTCCGGTCCGCCGCCGTCAGTTCCCCTCCGCCGAACAGGGCCAGCGCCAGCGACCGGTTCTTCTCCTCAAATTCCTTTATCCCCAGCTTCTCCGTCTCTCCCTCCACATAATCCCGGTCGATCCGGTGGTTTTTCAGAAAGACGTAGACGTCCAGGAGGGACCGGAGGCCCGTACCGGAATGGCTGTAATGCTTGTATTCGTGGGCGACCAGAAAGACATAGGCGTCTTCCGGGGAAAAGCGGTATCTGTACCGGCTTTCTCCGTCTCTGATAAGCCGCTCTTTCACATCCGCATAGTATTCGTACAGCCGCTTATCCTGATACGCGCCGAACAGCTCCCGGTGCATCTCAAAATTCGATACGGGCTGCTTATAATAGACGTCCGCCGCGCCGATGCCGAACTCTTTTGTCGCAAAGCCCAGTTTTTCCATGATGGATTTCACGTCATCGGCCCTGGAGTCGTCAAACAGAACGTCGCAGTCGCACATTTCGCGCATGGCAAACCGGGGGTAGTCGTCCTTTATGACGATCCCCTTGAGGGGCATGTGCCAAATCCCGGCCTTTTCCAGAGCGGCTGTGACGCCGTCCAGATCATGGCTCAGGAGGATTTCCTTCCTCTGTGCCGCCGCCACGGCATTTTCAAACGACGGCGCTGTGATCCCGGCGCTCCGGAGCACCTGCCCCGTCATGGAAGAGATCATATGCCCTTCGCTGATCGCGTAAAGCCGATCCAGGTCCAGGCGGGAGATCCTCTCCCTGTCAGGGACCGTCCCGTTCACCGCATGGCGGCAAAGGTCGATGACGCCGTCAACGGCGTTTTTGTACTCAATATCTGTCATATCTGTCTATCACTTTCATCCCCGCGGCGGCAGATATTCGGACAGCTCCAGAACCCGGGCATAGTACTTTGCGCCGGCCTCCGTGAGGTGCCTGCAGTCCTGGCTCAGGAACATATCATCGTCCGTGAACACCCTGACGCGGCCGTCGACAAGCACAGGCTCGATCAGGTCGATATAGTGGTCGCCCCACTTTTCCCTCTTCTCCAGATTCAGCGCCGCATATCCCGGGTCCAATGCCGCCGTCTGCCGGAAATAGTCTTCCGAAAACCTGCGGGCATAGACGGTTCCGTTCGTTATGCCGAAATTCTTGGTGCCGATACAATATACGATGTCGCTGTCAACGCTCTCCCAGACGTACTGCGGGACCTTGTCCTCATAGTTTTCAAAGACGAAGATCCGGTCCGCCTTCGGGATCAGCGGGCGAAGAGAATCGTTGAAATGCGGGCTGAAATACAGGTTGATCTCCCCGCCGTACCCGGATTCCAGGAGAATGTTGCCCCAGTCGCGGGCGAAGCTGTTGCCGACGACCAGAACGTTGATCTTTCCGTTGTCTTCAAAGGCATCCTTGCAGGCGTAGACGCGGTCGCAGTATTCCGAGTGTATATTCCGCTGGATGCAGGCTGTGCTGATGCCCAGCTCCGGCACATCCCGGACTACGCCCGCGCGGAGATAGATCCACCCGGAGTATCCGCAGGTCACCAGGGCGGCGGCAAGCAGGACGGCCGCCGTTCTCCCGGTGTCCCGTACGCCGCTTTCCACGACCCGGTAGTTCAGCTCGCTGACCGCCGCCGTAAGGGCCAGAAACACGATCACCGACAGCACCGACAGCTTGCTGGTGACCGAGTATCTGCCCAGCGCCAGCAAAACCTGGTGCCAGACAAAGATGCTGAAGCTGCGCCTTCCCAGCGCAGACAGGATCCGGCTCCTGTTGAAGAGGGAGCCCCCATCATCCGCCGCGAGAAACAGGCACGTCGCCAGCACCATCGCCGTCAGCAGGACGCCGTTGGGCAGGATCAGGTCGCTGGACGCCACGTAATCCGCTCCGATAATGGTGGTGGCCACGCCGATCCGGGCCGGATCGAAGTTGGCAAGCCCTATACACAGGATCAGAAGGATGATCCCGAAGGAGCATGCGGCCACCCGCCGTTTTCCGGCTTGCAGGAATCCGGTCAGTTCGCCGCGGAACACGCCGACAAAGCCGCCCAGGGACAGCTCCCAGAAGCGGAAGGGGATGAAGTAAAACTTGTCGCCCGCCGTGAAGGAGGGCATCAGAAACAGCGCAAACGAGACGGCGGTGACGACCCCCATTCCCGTCAGCATCGTTCTCCTGCGGTCTCTTCCCAGGCCTCCCGCAATCCTGTTCAGCGCGGCGGCGAGAAGCGGCGTCAGGACGTAGTACTCCATCAGGATCCCGAGATACCACATGTGCATCAGGGGCTTGTATTCGTTGATCACGTCCCAGTAGTTCTTCGTCGTGATCCCGGCCAGAATATTGTTGGAGAACAGGACGGATGCCACCACGCTCTCCGACAGATTCTCATAGTCGTTCGGCAGCCAGAGCACAAAGCCGATCAGCAGCGATACGACCGAGGCCAGCAGCACCGACGGCAGCAGGCGGACAAGCCTGCCCCTCAAATAGGTGAAAAACCGGAATTCCCCCGTCTCAACGCCCTTTATAATCCTGGGCATGGTCAGAAAACCGCCGACCACGAAGAAGCAGTCCACTCCCAGATAGCCGGATTTCAGTACGCCCATATGGTAGAGCACAACGGCCGCTATCGAGATCCACTTCAGCATATCGATCGCCGCATCGCGCCGTTTCACCGAGTTTTGCGTCTCCATTCCCATCGTTTTCCCGCCTCTAAAGGGCCCTGCATCTGCCGCAGCCGCAGGCGCGCAGAGATCAAAAGTCAGCCACCCAGGGATCGTACGTCCCCTTCTCCAATATGTCCGCGATCCGTTCGCAGGCGTGTCCGTCACCGTAAGGATTGCAGGCGCGGGACATTCTCTCATACTCCTCCCGGTTCTCCAGCAGGAGCTTGAACGTCCGGTAGATCGTCTCCTCCTCTGTTCCCACCAGCTTCAGCGTGCCGGCCTCCACGCCCTCCGGCCGCTCGGTCGTGTCGCGCATGACAAGGACCGGGACGCCGTAGCTGGGACATTCCTCCTGGATCCCGCCGGAATCCGTCAGGCAGAGGTAGGCTCTGGCCTCGAAGTTGTGGCAGTCGAAGACCTCGATCGGTTCAATGATGTGTATCTGCCGGCACTCCCCCAGCTCTTCCTCCGCTATCTGGCGCACCGCCGGGTTCATATGGATAGGATAGACCGCCTTGCAGTCGGGGTGCTCGTCCAGTACGCGGCGAATGGCCCTGAACATGTGGTGCATGGGGGCGCCCAGGTTCTCTCTCCTGTGGGCCGTGATGAAGATCAGCCTGCTGTCTCCCACCCAGTCCAGCTCCGGATGGGTATAATCCTCCCTGACCGTATGCTGCATGGCGTCAATAACGGTATTTCCGGTGATATAGATGGATTCCGGCGCCTTGCCCTCTGCCTTCAGATGCTCCGCCGCCAGCTTCGTCGGGGCGAAATTATACCGGGCCACAATGCCGACTGCCTGACGGTTGAACTCCTCCGGATAGGGGCTGTACAGATTGTAGGTGCGAAGCCCCGCCTCCACGTGTCCCACCGGGATACGGAGATAGAAGCAGGCCAGAGCCGTTACGAAGGTCGTGGAGGTGTCGCCGTGGACGAGAACGATGTCCGGTTTTACCTCCTCCAGCACGGCCTTTATGCCGTTCAGGATGTTGGTGGTGATATCAAACAGCGTCTGCCGGTCCTTCATGATATTCAGATCGTAGTCCGGAACGACTCCGAAGGTCTGCAGGACCTGATCCAGCATCTGCCTGTGCTGGGCCGTGACGCACACGACCACCTCCAGGCCGCTTCTCTTCTTCATCTCGTTGACCAGGGGGCAAATCTTGATCGCCTCCGGTCTTGTGCCGAATACGCACAGTATCCGCTTCATAATCATTGCCTCCTTTCTTCCGATACGCCCGGATCGTTCCGGGAGCCGGGCCCGCCCGGAGCCGTCTCCGGCCGTTCCTGCCGGTCCTCTCTGTTTTTATCGTCCAGATAATACGCCGTGAAGCCGTGATGCGTCACTCTCTGCTCCACCGGCGGAAACTGCATATAATCTCCGTAACGATCCCGCAGGATCTTGTCGTAGTTCCTGGGGATGTAGAATTCCGCATCCTCAAAAGGCGCCAGGATCCTGTCGGAGATCTGTATCCTGTCCACAAAATCCGGAGCTCCGACGCCCCAGGACAGATTGCCGACAAGTCCGCTGGCATCATACGGGTATTTTCTGGCGTGCTTGATGGCCAGCTCTGTCAGGCGTCTGTAGGATATCGGCGCCAGCGTAGCCTTGCTCAGCGCAAGGATGCCGTTCTTCTTGAGGCTCCTCCCCTTGCGGAACTTCATCTGCTTGAGCATGATCAGATCCCGCCAGAGGACCGCCCGCCGCGCGTGTCTCTCCGCAGCTTCTTTGTCAGCCGGGATCCCGTCCAGGGGGAAAACGTCCACGTTGACGCCCAGCTTGCTGCGGTGGGTTTTGTTCTCGATCAGCTCCGTCTTCGTATCTGTCACCTTGCAGAAGGTGAAGACATAGTCGTCGCTGTGTTCCATCGACTTGGCGATATATCTGTCGTCCCGATAGGTGGCAATAAACCGATCGTAATCAGGTCTCGGAATGGCGATGTCGATATCGTCATCCCACGGAATAAAGCCCTTGTGCCTGGCGGCGCCCAGCAGCGTGCCTGCGATCAGCACGTAGCGGATCCCGTTGTCCGCGCAGAATCTGTGGACGCTCTTCATAATATTCAGCTCTTCTTTTTTGATATCCTCCACCGTCAGAGGCGTACCTGCCATATTATCTCTCCCCTTTGTCCGGATCATCCGCTTACCGCTTCAGATTCCCGAGTATTTTGGCTCCCTGCCGGAGCATCGCCCTCATCTCGCTTTTTGTCAGGAGGACAAACAGCGCCAGCGTAATCAGGGATACGGCGTAAATGTGGAATCCGATCCCCACCAGCGTCGCCTGTGCAAGGGTCAGCATCGTCATGGCCGCCAGCTTCCCGAAGCGGAAATCGACCGCTACTTTTTTCCGCAGAATCAGCAGCCGGAAGAACGCGACGATAAAATAGGCCGTCACGGTTCCGATCACCGCGCCGTAGATCCCGACGATCCGGATGAAAACGTAATTGACGATGATATTGACGACGCCTGCCGCGATGGTCGTGGTCATGATGCTCCTGCTCTGCTTCAGCGCGCCGAACAGGCCGCTGGCAAAGGTGGAAATCGCCGCAAAAGAGGCGCTCACCAGCAGCAGCGGCACATAATGCCAGGATTCTCTGAACGCCTTCCCCACATAGACGCTCATGAACGGCTTTGTCACGGCAATGATGAGGATCGTGACCCCGAAGATGAATACGCTGAAGAACCTGAATACCGTCGAATAAAAGCCCGTCTCATTGGTGGAGTCATGTTCCTTGATGGACGCCAGCCCCCACGCCTGGGAGAACACCGACGTCAACACGTTGATCAGAGACGGGATCTTGGAGGCGGCGGTGTAGATCCCCAGCGCCGCGCTGCCGATCATCCCCTCGATCATGATCTTGTCGGAGGAATGGATGATCCACCAGGAGACGTCGTTGAAGATGAACGGCAGCGAGTACAGGACCATTTCCCGGAACAGCCCCTTGTCCAGCGACGCCTCCCGAAGGTCGGACCAGACGCCGCCGATGGCAAAGGCCGCTGCGGAAATCAACCCGTTCGACAGGATCGTGGAGAGCAGATAGCCCCGAACCCCCATCTTCAGCACGATCAGGAACAGAACGTTGCATCCCACCAGAAGCAGGGCCTGGGCGATGCTCAGGGCGGAATACGCCTTGTTCCGATCCTTCACCTTCAGATAAACCAGGGAATTCAGCCGGGCAAAATGGACCAGCACATAGCCGCACAGATACCATTTCCACTCCCTGATCGGCACGTACAGGCCGGAAAGGGGGATCAGCAGAATGGTCACGACGCATCCCGCCGCAAAGACGACCGTCGCGTTGAGCAGGGCGTCCTGGCGCTTTCCTTTGATCAGCCCGTATCGCAGCAGACCGTTGAAGATCGACAGGGAGATGAACGGGAGCACCAGATCGCCCCCGGTAAACACCAGGTCCGCGATCCCGTATTCGCTGTCGGTCAGCACATGGGTATAGATAGGCAGCAGGAGAAAGAGCACCAGCTTTGAACCCAGTGCGCCCAGCGCGAATATGCCCATGTCGCCGATCAGCCGCTTATACTTGTTGTTCATCACATTGTCGCTTTCGTTGTTTGTTTTCTGCCGCCGCAGGCAGCCGTATGCGGGGATGCTATTCCATTCTCCCCACGGTGGCGCTCACCAGCTTCTGAAGCAGGTAGATCGCTCCGGCCATGATCAGCACCATGGTGATGGTGGTGATGTATCCGCTCATGGTGCCGGCGATCACGCAGGTCGCCAGGCGGAAATATACGTAGTTGTAGAAGAAAACCAGGAAGATGTTTTTTGTCCCCTCCAGCCTCTTTTCGATGACCGTCGCGATCTTCAAAAAAACACACGCGTACAGGGGCGCCAGCCAGAACCCCAGATAGCAGTATCCCTGATTTGTAATTTGCAGGAAAATGCCGTTGCTCTTTCCCTGGACCCCGGAAAACCAGGAGTTGTACATCATGATCGACGTGGTGCTGTCAAACAGCTTGGCGATGAAGTTCAGGCCCATGAACGGCCTGAAAAAATCGTACAGGAACGTGCCGATCGTAAAATCTCCGCGCATCAGATCCGAGAACTGGAGCCCGCAGGCCACCGATTGGGGCCCCAGGCAGTACATCTCGAAAAACGCCGAAAAGTAGTTGTCCCGCAGGGCTCCCTCCTGTATGGCCGCGCCGTAGGTGCTGTACCGGTAGGCGGAAAACAGGCGATACACGGTCATTCCCAGCAGAACGACGCCGCCGCCGAACACCACGGCCCGCGTGATGACCGTCCTGTGCTTCTCGAAGCACAGGCCCAGGCATTGAACCGTGGCATAAGAGGTGCATACGATCGTCGACCGGCTCTCTCCGTTGATGATCCCGACCACGATCAATCCTGCGAAGGCCGCCATCAGGACATACAGCCTTTTCCCCGTGATGTCGTATTTCTTCTTGGCATAGTCCAGCGCGATGATGAACCCGCAGAGGAAGGCGTCGTACGTAAAGGTGATCAGGCCCACCGTGAGGGACGACTGGGATCCCGTCGTCAGGGCTCTGATCTTCTCGGCGTTCGTCTCCAGCTGCAGGAAGTTCAGCGTCCTGTTTACAGCCGGAACGGAGAGATAGATCCCTATGCCCAGCAGCAGCACAACCAGCAGGGCAATAACGTCCCTTCCCAGCGGCTGCAGCTCTTCCCTCTCTTCCCGGACTTTCCCGCCGCGCCTGCGCAGCACAAGCAGGAGAAAAAGCGAGATGAAGACGCATTCATAGGCCATCAGGAGCACAGAACGCAGGATAAGGGGTTGATCCTGGGTCGAGAACCCGTAGAATCCCACGTACTCGTTGACCGCCTCATAGCACGGGACAAACACCATGCGGATGAATTCGGCCACGGAAAACCAGAAAACGGTTTTCGATCCCGTTTTCTTTTTCAGCGGCGCCAGGATCAGCACGTAGCAGAATCCGTAGACAACCGGAAGGATCAGCAGTATGTGATTGAATTCATGGGCCTCGCTCAAAAAAATGATGAACGCCGCCGCAAGGCAAATCAGGAAGAGCAGCGCGTCTCTTCCCCGTATCAGTATCTGCCTTTCCGGTATTGCCGCCGCCTGTTTCCGTTTCATAGCTTCGATAAAACTCTGTACGTCTCCTCAAACTCCTCGTCCCATGCCGGCATGCGGACGCTGGTATCCAGCTTATAATCCAGGGCCCCTCTGACGACCCGGGCAAAATCATCCTTCTCCCGGCTGTATACCATGCCGAATCGGAATTCCCGGTTCTCCTCAATGAGCGACGGGCAGTCCGACATGACCGTAACGATCCCGCTGGTCTTGTAATCGTATATCTTGTTGGGCGTCGTATAGTCGGTAATCAGGCTCCTCTTGTGGGGAACCAGTCCGATCTGGTACTTGCTGATCGCCCGGGCAAGCTCGTCGTACCGGACTCTCCGGTGGAAAACGACCCGGTCCTGCAGGCCGTGCTCAGCGGCATAGCTCTTCATCTTCTCGATCGTCGCCTGCTTCTGCTCTGAATAGAAGTGGAGGCTGAACTCCGGCAGCTCCGTCATCTTCTCCAGAACGTAGAAGGGGTCTCTGGCGATCTCGTCGATCTTTCCCAGATACACCATGGAGTTCGGCATCTTTTCCGCGTTTTGAATATACCGGACGTGCACGGGCAGATTCCGCAGCAGAAGGATCTCCTTCCCCTTCAGCTCCCGCGGGAACGCCTGCAGCAGCCGCTCCCGATTGATGCCGGCCACGATATATACGGCGTCGGAAAACCGGAAAGCCATCCTGGTCAGAAACCCGAAGCCGGCTCTGAACAGCGCCCGCTTCGGGACGCTGCCGAAGGAGTCGTAGAACAGGTCGTAATTATCGGCGACGTCTGTAACGTAGCAGTACCGGCTCCTGTCAAAGCTCCGCAGGATACGCCCCACAATGTAGCCGTAATTCACGTCCCGCGAGACGATCAGGACCCGTCCCTCCGCAGAGAGGGCTTCGGCCAGCGCGTTTCGGATGAACGCCTCCCTGCGTATGCCGAGCGGCGTCCTCTTGAGCCGGTCCGCCACCGGTATCTGCACGTATTCCGCTCCCGCGATATAGTTCTCAAATTCCTTTGAGACCTCGGCCGTCTCCGCGTACACCGTTACCGGCAATCCGCGCTTCATGAAACTGAAGGCCTGCTTGGAGACCCTCTGCTCAAAGCTCGGTGTGAAAATGATGACCCTGGTGAATTCCATCCTCATATCCTCAGCAGGGGACCGCCTGCGGCACCCCTGTCCGTCCGTTCATCCGTCCCGAAGGCCCTCCGCCGGGTCATCAGGTCCGTCCGGCCGCCTTCTTCGCCGCGATCAGAAGCTCATGGCTCCTGAACGCGTCAAGGATCGCCGTATTCTCCGTCTTTCCGCCGATGACGTCGGCGATGAACCTGTATTCGCCGGCAAAGCCCTTGTCCTGCTTCAGCTTCAATTTCAGCACCTTTCCGGCGCCGTACCTGCGGAGCTTGACGTAGTTGTCCATCTCGCAGACGGAGCCGTTGGCAAAAACCCGAAGCTGCTCTTTGGGGTATTTCTTGGAGCCCATCGCCGTATATACGATGTTCCCGATCGCGCCGGAGGCAAAGCTGAGCGTGATCAGCGCATTGTCTCTGTTGGGATAGGCCGGGTTGCCGGCATAGGAGACCCTGACGTCCGTAAGCTCGCTTCCGTCCAGGTACTGGATCGTGTCAATGAAGTGGATCCCTTCTCCGATGATGCGGCCTCCGCCCACCGCTTCGTCCTGGGTCCAGTGGGACCCGGGGATCATGCCGGCGTTGACGATGTAATCGTACACCGCCGGGACCTCCGCCGTATGAAGCTGGCTCCGGATATCCCGAATGAGGGGGGCGTATCTCCGGTTCAACCCGCAGAACAGTTCTCCGGGACTTTGCTCATAGGTCTCCCGTATCTGAACCAGCTCCTCCTCCGTCAGGCAGAGGGGCTTCTCGCAGTATACGTGCTTCCCCGCCTGCAGCGCCTCCGCCACCAGCCTGCCGTGGGAGTCGTGGTTCGTGGAAACGATCACCAGATCGATCTCCTCGTCCTCAAGCAGCTGGTGATAGTCGTTGGTGGCATACTCGAACGGCGTGGAAGCCACCGCCTGCGAAGCGCTGATGCCGCCGGTGGTGGCGATCCCCCGGAAGGAATACAGCCCCGTCCCGCTCATGACCGGGAGAAGCGTTGAGCGGGCAAAGCTCCCGGCTCCGATCAGGCCCACGCGGATGGCGCCCTCCCGCCGGGTCTTTTCGACCCGATGCTCGACGCGGGACGCCCTCTTTTCCGGATAATCGGCATACCGGAGAAGGATGCCGATGTAGCGCTCATGGTTCTTGTTGGTGGTAATGATCTCGTAGGCATTCTCCGCCCGGTCAAAATCGATCACATGGGTGATGATATCCGAGAGCTGCATCCGCCCCTCGCTGATCAGTCGGACGAACTCCTCCACGTTCCGGCCCTCGGTGAAGCGGACGTAGCCGATCGGGTAGTCGACCCCCTTCTCCTCATAGCCGGCGTCATATCTGCCGGGCCCGTAGGAGCGGGACAGCTTGAAGGTGATCTCCCGCTCATAATAGGGGCGGCGGTCGATGTTCATCTGGGTAACGCCCACCATGCAGATGATGCCGCGGTCGCGGACGATGGCGGCGGCAAGGTCCATGGGGGCGTTGCTGTTGGCAGAGGCGGTGATGATCACCTTGTCCACACCCCGGCCCATGGTAAGGGATTTTGCGATATCCGCGGCATTGTCATCCGCAGAATTGACGAAGGCCTTCAGCCGCGTGCCGGGCATGGTTCTGTCAGAGATATCAAAGCCGATGACGTCGCACCCGTATGCGTTCAGGATCCTCGCCGCGATGTGCCCGACGAGACCCATGCCGATCACGGCCACCGTTTCTCCGGAAACCACCTCCGCCTGATGGATGCCCTCCAGCGCAATGCCGCCCAGGGCCGCAAAGGCGTACTGGCGGATGTCCCCGCCGTCTTCCGGGATCTTTACCAGCAGGTTCTGATTGACCCGGTTCACCTCGCTGTGATAGGCCTGTCCCACCATCGCCACAAGGTCGCCCGGCTGGACCTTTGTAACGCCCCGGCCGCATTCGACGACTCTGCCGACACCCGTATATCCCATGGGCATCGGCTCCGCCAGCTTGTGAAACGCCGACTCCACCGTCGTCAGGATCCCGTCCGTGGACATTTTTTCCGTGACCTTTTTCACCTGGTCGGGGCGCTCAAGGCACTTTTGAATCAGGTTTTTACCGCCGAAGGACGTAAGTCCCCTCTCCGTACCGGCGCTGACCACGCTGTACATCGTCTCCACGATGGCAAAGCGATCCTTCACGGTCGGCGCAGGCGCCTCCATTACTTTTACGGAGCCATCATTCACCATGAGAAACAACTGCTTCATCTCTGTTCTCCCAGTTCTGTCTTGTTAATTCGATCGTATGCGTGACAGAATCCATCCCGCTGAACCTGTGGCAGACGACCTCCTGCATGATCCCGTATTCCGGCGAATACGGCTGCTTGCTTACCTCTTCCCTCCCGGAGCCGCGCAGCTCCGCTGGAAGCGCAAGGTGGACGAACACGTCGAGCCTTGCCCCCGGCGCCTCGTCCCTGACGACGACGCGGTCCGGTAAAAAGCGTATCGTGCGCACGCATTTCTGCCCATACGCATCGGTCAGTTCCATGACAACGGCGTTCTCCGTCAGCCGGCGCACCTTTATTCTGCTGCGCTTCGCCAGCCGGAAGGCCCCCCAGCACTGGGACTGCTCCTTCCCGTTGATCATCACCGTATTGTGCGCCGCGGTTGACCGGAAGAAGCTGCGCTCTCTGCATTGATAGGCATAGGTCCCGCAGTTGACCGCCACCGGCTCTCCGTCGCAGAACAGCTCGTAGCTCATGGCGTCGCAGTGCGCGTGGCCGGGGATGTAGGCCGGCCCCGGCTGGCCCATGTCCACGATCAGCTTCCAGCGGCTTCCCCCGCACGTGCCGTCGAAAAAACAAAAGCCGCTGTCTTCCAGTCGGTTTCGGGGGCAGGGCTTGAGGCCGAAATACCGCTCCGCGGTTTCCGTGAGCGCAGAGAGGCTCTTGGCCACGTTTGCGCCGCCGTCATTGAACAGCGGTATGCGGGCCAGGCCGCCCTCGAAGCTGCAGGCCGCGTCCAGCATGGGCTGCAGCCGGGCCTCTATTTCCTCTTCGGGTCTTCCGGCGCTTCTCAGCGCCGCCGCCAGCCGCAGCACCCCCTCAAGGATGATTTTGTGATACATCGGGCTGAGCTCGAAGTGCATCCCGTCCGGCAGGATCTGCTCGGCGCACTCGCCTTTGAAATCGGCCAGCGCCTTCTCCAGAACGGCGTCATCCCGGAAAAACAGCGCCGCGAAGGCGAGACTCTTCAGATCCTCAAAGTAGTGATTGCCCAGGATGTCCTTTTCAAGATGGCCGGAGAGATGGCGGTACTGGGCATGCAGAGATTCCAGGAACCGGGCGGTAAAATCCTCCGGCAGAGCCTCGGCGGCATACCGGTAATAGCTGATCCACGCGACGATCCGGAGCGCCGTGGGATAAGCCGCCCACCCGGGAAGCGTCCCCTCCGGGTTGCCCTCGATCCAGCCCCCGATGATTTCTTCGGTCTTGTCAAGATACCGCCGGTCCCCGGTGTCCTTCCACGCTTTGACCAGCGGAAACAGATACTCAAAATAGTGCAGATTGTAGTTCCAGAGGGCGGACCTGTCGTCAGCCCGCCACCCCGAGGTCCAGTCGATATCCTTCCCGCTGTGGAGAAGGGTCACCCGGTCCTCCATCAACTCCTCCGCGGAAAAGCGCGCCAAAAAGGCCGGATCGAAATCCAGCGTCTCCGGACTTTCGAGCAGCCGGATGTTCCCCTTGTATGCCGGGGGCAGAACGCCCAGGGCGCAGCCCCCTCCGAGCCTGACCCGGATGCGGTTGACGATCTGGCCCGGCTTCAGGGCTTTTACCGTGTGCCAATAGAGGGAGAGTCTGTTCAACCCCTGTCTCCTCCGTTTCCTGTGATCTGCGCGCTCTGTCCGGCTGTCGCCGGCCGGGCGGGGCGCAGGCTGCCGCTCCGGTCGCCTCAGATATGGTATACCCCCGGCAGATCTATCACGTTCTGGCAGTCCAGCACCACCTTGTCGGACAGCTTTTCCGCCTCCCGTCGGATCTCATCGTGCTTGACCATGACAACCACCAGATCGACGGCAGCCAGGAAGCTGTCCAGGTCGTGATACTGGTTGGCAACCACGTCGCCGGTGATGAGGGGGTCGTATACCTTTAATCCCGCCCCCAGATGGCGCGCCTGGCGCTCCAGCAGCTGGAGCGTGGGGCTCTCGCGCATATCGTCCACGTTTTCCTTGTAGGTCAGGCCGTAGAGGCCCACGCGGGAGACGTCCTTCATGCCCTTTTCCCGCATGATCTCATAAATCCGGTTCAGCACGAAATCCGGCATCCCGTCATTGGTCTTCATTGCTTCGTTGATGACCCTTGCAAGACCCGGATAGTCGCCCACCAGGAACCAGGGATCCACGGATATGCAGTGTCCGCCGACGCCCGGGCCCGGCTGCAGGATATTCACCCGGGGGTGCATATTGCAGATGCGGATGATCTCATATACGTCCATGTCGTCGTGGCGGCAGATCTTGGCCAGCTCATTGGCAAAGGCGATGTTGACCGCCCGGAAGGTGTTCTCCACGACCTTTGTCATCTCGGCGGTCTTGATGTCGGTCACAACGATCTCGCCCCGGCAGAAAGACGCGTACAGCGTTTTGATCCTCTCTCCCACCGCCCGGTCGTCGGCCCCGATGGTGCGGTTGTTGTGCTCCAGCTCATATACCATGTTGCCCGGAATGATCCGTTCCGGAGCGTGCACGAGGAAGATGTCCCTGCCGATGACACGGCCTTCCGCTTCGATGGCCGGGCGCACGTACTTCTCGATCGTGCCCGGAGAGATGGTGGACTCGATGACCACGGTGGCCCCGTCCGGAGCCGCCTTCAGAACGTCCCGCACGGCCGCGATAACATAGGCCGGGTCGATCTTCTTGCTGAACTTGTCATAGGGCGTGGGGACGGAAATGATATAGGTGTCCGTCACCTGATACTCCGTAGTAAAGCACACCCCGGCTGCCAGCGCGTCCCGGAACAGCCAGTCCAGTCCCGCCTCCCGGAAGGTCGTACGCCCCCCGTTCAAGGTCCCGACCAGCTCCGCGTTGCAATCCGTGCCGACCACCTCGACCCCGTGAGCGGCCAGCATCAGCGCCGTCGGCAGGCCGATGTATCCGAGTCCAATCACATTAACCATAGTGTCCAAGCCTTTCCGCGTCAGTTTCCCCGCCGGGGAGCATTTCTCCCTGCGGCGGACGCCGCGATTTGTTCCTTCTCTACATCCCGCAAAGCTCATGCAGCCTTCTGTTGAAGGCCTCCGCAATCTTCTGCCGGGAATATTTCTCGTGCATGAGGCGGATCGCCTCATCCCTGTGCGCAATGAGCTCGTCGTAACGGTCGATCATGTCGTCAAATACGTCGACCAGCTTCTCCGTCTCGCCCGGGGCCACATGTCTTCCCAGCCCCGTCTCATCCACCAGGCCGGCCGAATCGCCCTCCGCCACCAGGAAAACCGGGCAGCCGAGCCCCAGCGCCTCATAGATCTTTGTGGGCACAGAGTCCTTCATACTGCCGCTCTTCAGCGGTATGAAGCTGAGTTTCGCGCGGGAGAGAACGGAGTATACCTTGCTGTGCTCGATAACGCCGCAGAACCTGATATTGGTCAGGCCCTCTTCCCGCGCCCGCTTTTCCAGCGCCTCCTTTTCGGCGCCCATACCGAAGCAGAGGAACCGGACGTCCCGGTGTCTTGTCTTCGCGGCAACATCGAGGATCGCTCCCAGGCCCTGGGCAAGGCCGATGTTGCCGATATACACGCATGTGAACTTCCTGTCCAGCTCATACAGGTCGACAACGGCCTGGTCAAATTCGCTTGCGGCGACTTCTTCATCAAAGCCGTTTTCCACCTGCCAGACCTTGCCGGTATGCTCCGGCCCGGCTTTCCGCCCGGAAAGCCGGCGGACGTGCCCTCTGATCTTCTCAACCTTGCCGGGGGAAACGGTGGTCACCACGTCGGCGTGCCGGTACATGAACCCGGCGATCCCTCGGAAAATCCTGCAGAAGAGGCTGTTTTCCCCAAAGCTCCCCATTTCCAGCGCCACGTCCGGCCAGATGTCCCTCACGTCATATATGAGCTTCGCGCCCTTGCACCTGGCAATGATCCACCCGGGGACGGAAACGAGCGGCGGCGGAGAGGTGGTCAGGACCACGTCCGCCTTTCCCGCGCCGATGGCTGAAAAGATCGACGTGAGCCCAAAGGACAGATTGTTGACCATCCGCATGATCGTGGTCTTTTTCCGCATCCGGATCGCCGGCGCATAGATGATCCGCTCCCTGCGGGCCGTGCCGTTTCCCGCTCCGTTGGCCTTGTTCGCAGAGCTCGTGATAACGGTCACCTCGTCGCCCAGGGCGGTAAAAACATCCGCGAAAACCTGCATCCGGTAAGAGCACGCCTGCGCGGTCGGATAGTACTCGTCGGTATGAATCAATACTTTCATCGGTCAAACTGTCTCTTCTCCTGCGGCGTCAAAGTCTCATCCCGCTGCCGGCCGTCGGCTCCTCCGCGCTGTCCGGATCCATGGCCGTGAACTGTCCCTCCGCGATCCCCTCCGTGCTCTCGGCCTTGAAGAGGATGCCGAAGGTGGCGAACAGGAGCCTGAGATCCGTAAGGATGTTCATGTTGTTGATGTACAGCAGGTCGAACTCCAGCTTCTCGTAGGGGTCCGTATTGTATTTCCCGTATACCTGGGCATAGCCGGTCAGCCCGGCCTTCACCTGTAGTCTCAGCCGGAAGTCCGGCAGGGTCTCGTAATACTGCTCCGCGATTTCCGGTCTCTCCGGCCGCGGGCCGACGAAGCTCATGTCGCCCTTCGCGATATTCCAGAGCTGGGGGATCTCGTCCAGTCTCGCCTTTCTGACCCATCTCCCGATGGGGGTGATCCGGTCGTCGTTTTCTCCCGTGCTCAGCCGGGCGACCCCGTCCTTCTCGGCGTCCACCCGCATGGAGCGGAACTTGTAGATCTCAAACTCCCTGCCGCCCTCCGTCAGCCGGATCTGCTTGTAGATCGCCGGGCCGCCGTCATAAAAATGGATCGCGGCGGCGGTGACCAGGATCACCGGGCTGAGGAGGATCAGCGCCGTGCAGGCGGCCACTACGTCGAACGCCCTCTTTACGGCGGCGTATTCCGGGTTCAGAGAGGCGCGGGAGACGTAGAGGACCGGGGAATCAAAGGACTGGATATGGCGGGCCCCCTGCATGATGACGTCGCCCACGTGGGGGAGGAAGAACCCGACGATCCCCTTCTCCGTGCAGTATTTCGCAATGCCGTTCCGGCATCGGGAGTGAACGCCCGCCACGAAGACCGCCTCGTAGCCCTCCAGCTGATCTCTGATCTCCGTAAATCTATACCCCTCATAGCGGAGCTCCTTCTCAACGGTATAGAGCCGCTCCGTGGGCTTGCCGTGTATGGCGCCGAACCGTCGCTTGTCCCGCTCGTTCCGGTAGATCAGAATGGTTTTTTTGGGGGGATGGCACTTACAGAAATAGCCGTTGGTCAGATAGGACCACACCGCGTCCAGCACGGCCTGGACGGCGATCCCAGCGAAGAAGTACCAGGGCCATCTCCAGCGGCCCCAGGCCGCGCAGACCACCAGCCAGACGATCCCCGCGCTGAAGAACTGGGACAGGAACTGGGAAAACGCCAGCTCGCGGATCCGCATGTAGCCCAGAAGATAGGCGTTGTATGTACGGTTGAAGAAATAGATGCAGATCCCGTAGCCCGCCAGAACGTAGTAGTTGTAGCGGAAGCCGTAGGTGCTCATTCCGCGCAGCATGCCGTACCGGAACAGGAGCCAGCAGATATAAAAGATCCCCAGCGTCAGGCAGTAGTGCATGAACTTCAGCAGCCTAATGCCATATTGTTTTCCGTTTCCGCTCTTCATCCGTTTTTCCTCATTCCCGGTTCATTCTGCCGGAAAAATCCCTTTTCCGGCCTGCGGGTCCGCCCCCATCAGGGGAGACTCCATTCGTCCAGATAGTCATAGGCCCTGTTCAGGAACGCCGTCGTCTCCCGCTGCCCCAGAGTTCTGTCCAGGATGCGGACCGCCTCGTCCATCCTCGGCTGCCGGGACGTCATGTTGTGGCAGTCGGTGCCCAGCACGTGGATGCTCCCCTCCCGGACCATCCGGACCGCTTTTCTTCGGGAGAGAAGCGGCAGGAAGAACCCCGCGTTGGACTGCATCACGGCCCCCTCTTCCAAAAAACGGGGCCACACCTCCGGGGCCTGGTATTTCAGATACCTCTCGATATGGGCCAGCATGACCACAAAATCGCCGTCGTGGCACAGGTCGATGACCTCCCGGATCTCCCCCTCGCTCCATGGGGCGAAGGGCATCTCCAGAAGCAGGAGTCGGGTGCCCTCCAGCCGGAGGGACGGCAGCTCGGCCATGCGGGTGATGCCGCGGAAGTAATAGACCTCCGCCCCCAGCTTCACCCGGGGCAGATCCTCCGTCAGCACCGGCAGCAGCCGCTCATATGCCTCATGGCGCCGCTCCAGGAACTCCGAGGGTCCGTTCTGCCGGGCATAGAAGTGGGGCGTCAGCGCCGCCAGCTCCACGCCCTGCGTCCGCAGCCGCTCCAGCATCCGCCGGCTCTCTTCCGCTCCGGCGCTCCCGTCGTCGATCCCGGGCAGTATGTGGGTGTGAAAATCGATCATGCCGTTTCCCTGTCTTCTCCCCGCCCGCCTGACGCGCGGGGCCGATCAGCTCTATTTGTCCTCGCTTCTTCTTGCGGTTCTGCTCCCCGCCTGGCTCCCGGTCCGGGCGGCGGCGCTTCGCTCCGATCTGGTCCGCCTGTCGCCGTCCCTCGCCGTTCTCTCCGCGCCCCGCTGTCTGGATTCCTCCATCCTTCCGTAGCCGTAGGCGTAATCCTTGCCGTAGTACTTCTTTCCGTACTTGCCGTAGGTCTTCTGGTGCTCCTCCACGCCGGTCATCACGAAGCCCAGCACCTTGGATTCCAGCACGTTCAGCTGCCGCATGCACTCTTTCAGCGAGCGGCGGTCCGTATAATCAGCCCGGACGACGACGATGATCCCGTCGATCCAATGGCCCACGGCCAGCGCGTCCGAGACGATGTCCACGGGGGGCAGATCGATCACGATAAAATCATACTTCCCGGACATGGCGGTCAGCAGCTTTTCCATCTGCTCCGAGCCCAGCAGCTCCGAGGGATTGGGGGGGATGTCTCCCGCCGGCATGATGCTCCAGTTGGGGAAGAACGCGGACTCATAGACCGCGTCTCCTCCCTCGCACATCCCGGCCAGGAGATTGGAAAGGCCCGGTTTGGCCGCCACACCGAGTTTTTTCGCCACGCTGGGCAGGCGCATATCCGCGTCGACCAGCAGGACCTTCTTCCCCGTCTCCGCCAGCGTATAGGCCAGGTTGATGGAGGTCGTGGACTTTCCCTCGTTGCGGATGGAGCTGGTAATGCCGATCACGCGGCACCTCTTATCGCTCGGCAGCGCGAACATCAGGTTGGTTCTCAACTGTTTGTAGGACTCGGCGGCGGTGAAGCTCAGTCTGTCGCAGAGCATATTGCGCTGCTCCCGCAGCGCGGGCACGGCGGAGGCGCTCCGTCTTCTCTTCATTTCAAACAGCTTCATCTCGCTCACCTCCTCACCGTCTGTTCGCCGTAGCCCGCCTGTGCGTCACCGGCGGATATCAGATCCGGGATCACGCCCAGGACCGGCGCGTCGTATGCCTGCATCAGGTAGTCGTCGTCATGGATGATGTCGTCGAACAGGTCCCGCAGAATGATGGCCGCGCTGCTGAGGACAAGGCCCAGCAGGACAGCTACCTCAACGTATTTCTTCACGTTGGGCGACACTCTCCTGTTGGAGAGGACGGCCCGATCCACCACGCTGACCTTGCTGCCCTCCACGACGCTGCTGATCTTGTCCGGCAGGATGTCCGCGATGGCGTCGGCGATCAGCTTGGCCTCCTTGGGGTCCGTGGAGTTGACCGTGACGGACAAAAACTCCGTCTTGTTGACCGAGGACGCCCGAACCATTCTCGAGAGCTGCTCGTAGCTGTAACGCACGCCGGTCTGGTTGATGACGGCCTCCAGCGTAGTCCTGGACTTCAGGATCACCGCGTAGGTATCCACCAGGCTCTTGGCGGCGTTGATCTCGGAAGAGCTGATGCCGCCGCTCCCTCCGCCGCTCGAGGCGGAGTTGTTGACGTACATCAGCGTGCTGGCCTCATACCGGGGCGTCACGAACAGCTTCACGTAGGCGAAGCTGAGCAGCCCCAGGATCGCCGCCGCAGCCACGATGAGCCACGCCCGGCTCCACAGCAGCTTTGCCAGGTGCAGCAGGTCGATCTCGTAATAATCGCGCTCTCTCTGGTTTTTCATCTTTCCCTTTCCTCTCACAGCAAATCAGGTTTTGCGCCGGCCAGCGGCCTGTCCGGCTTAGTTTTTCTCCTCTTTGAGCAGATCTCCGTAGAGATACTCCTGGATCTTCTCGCTGTTGGCGGTCAGATCCGGCACCAGCACCATCATGCCGTAGATGGTCTCGCTGGTATAGGTATGTCCGAAGGGCAGCCGGTAGTTGCCGCCGATCACAGGCGTTTTGGACAGCATGGCCGTGGCCAGCTCGATGATCTGGGCGTTGCTCATGTCCGTGGTCAGACTGGGCAGGGCTTTGTCCACCAGCGCATAGATGTTCGTCAGGCTTTCCCCCTTCAGCTTGTTGATGGCCGCGCCCACTACCCTGCGCTGTCTCTCCGTGCGCTCATAGTCGGCGTTTCCCACCATGCGGATGCGGGAATACATCAGCAACTGCTCGGCGCTGAGGGCGTTGACCCCCTCATACAGGCCCCAGCCTGTCCGCCTGTTCATATAGTCCGCCTCGTAGGACTTCAGGTCGATGTCCAGCGGGGCGATGAGGGCCATGACGTCCACGAACCGTTCGAAGTCCACCTCGAAGTTTCCGTCGATCACCAGGCCGAAGTCCTGCTTGATCACCTCGTCCAGCAGCGCCATGCCGCCGAAGGCGTAGGCGGCATTGATGCGGTTGGAGGAGTAGTCCGGGATGGGCACGTACATGTCGCGCATCAGCGACACCAGGGAAATGACGCCCGTCTTGACGTTCAGGCTGACGATGATCATACTGTCGGACCGGGCCCGGCCCTCGCCGGGACGGCGGTCCTGGCCGATCAGCAGGATATTCTTCACGTAGGGGGAGCTGACGATCTTGACGCCGCCCCACCCGATCTCCTCCGGGTTCATGGTGTCCGGCTCGTCCGTGTCCGGCTCAAAGGTCTCCTCCTCCCGGTCGATCGGTATCACCTCTTCCGGGTCCACCCGGTTCATCTTGTTGAGGGTGTGGATCACAAATCCACCGCCGATCCCCAGCAGCAGAAGGAGGATCGCAAGAGCGATCAGCAACCCCTTCCCGGCAGAGCGGCCTTTCCGCTCGTTTTTCCGCTGTTCTTTCTCTTCTCTTTTTGCTTTGATCCTTTTGTCCATCTTTCCTTTGAGTCCCGCTTCTTGATAAGAGATCTTCCGTATGCCGGCGGCCGCGATCCGGCCTCTGCCGCAGCCCGCGCCCTCAAGCTTACGCATATTTACCCATTATCTGATCTATTTTATCGTTCTTTCATTCCTCTGTCAATATATACAATATATGTGTAATTATTGCCAAATTCAACCGGATAACCGCATCTCCGACCCTTCCCCCTCCCCTCCGCCCCATATGCGCGCATACAGAAAAAAAGCATCGGCTGCCGAACGGCAGCCGATGCTTTTTCTTGTCCCTTGAGAACGGGCCGGTCTCTCTGTCAGTCGTCCTCCGGCAGCTCGTTCTCGCAGCCGCTGGTCATGATCACGTCCTCCGCCCGGAGACTGATCACTTCCATCTCCATCGGTTCATACGTCTTCTTCATCTCGGTCCCTCCTCTTCTCTGTTATGCGTTCGTGAAATACGTCTCCGCGGACTTGCAGTACTTCATCATCGCCGTGATGATGGCCCGCACGCCCGCGCTCAGATCATCCTTCTGCAGCTGGTTGTGCGCGTACGTCTCGATGCTGTAGGTGAACTCGTTGCTGATCAGCGTGTCGCCGTCGTAGATCCGCGCCGTCACCGGCTGACCCACGTCCTTGGCCGCCACGGTCCGCAGCGTCGCCA